>JGI1221J13441_10000146_pt1 | contig 35584 bp, 29 predicted proteins | sample LakVidmifraction_4_FD_13441 | JGI IMG/M metagenome (IMG submission 13441) | reverse complement strand
CTCGTGAGCGCCTTGGCTTGCACGTTCTGCTCGGATAAGATCGGCATCGAATAGGATTGCGCCAGGGCGATGGCCTGATGCATCAGCAGATCATGGGCCAGCGTGGCCAGGTTTTCACCCTGGTACTGCGCCAGGGCTTTCATGATGTCGTAGTTGTCGTCGTTGACGCGCACAACGATGCGGCGGTGACGGATTTTGCGGGGATCGTCGTACATGGCAGCCTCCGAGGATCAAGCCCGTCCGGCCTTGACGTCTTTGTCGTAGGCGGCCATGCCACGCAAGATCAGCAGGCGCACAAAGGACGAGCGCGTGCGCAGATCCTGGCGTGCCAGCTCAGCCAGTCTTTGCTCTTCATCAGCTTCAAGGCGGAAGGTAACGGCCACCGAGGTATCGGTGTGGGGGCGGCATACGGGCTTGGAGAGAGTGGGCATATGGGATAATGGTTGTACACGTCACTTAGCAATGACGTGAATATAGCGGTCATACGACCGCAAGTCAAACAATATATTGCGGTCAAATGATGGAATTTAACGAGCGTCTAAAGTTGGAGCGTAAGCGGTTAGGTCTGAGCCAAGAGAAGTTTGCTGCCTTGGGTGGCGTTACGCGTGATACGCAAATGAACTATGAGAACGGATCGCGAAAGCCCGACTCGGCTTATCTCACTGCTATGGCAGTGGCGGGAATTGATGTGTTATTTCTCTTAACGGGAGAGTCGAGCAATGCTCCGCTAACCAAAGATGAAAGCGATTTACTTGAAGGATTTCGCAGCCTGGATATCCGAGGCAAAGCTGGCGTGCTTGGAATGATTTTTGGATTGACCTCCGGCTCTGAGTCGTCGCCGGGAGCGAGGACGCCAGCCATGAACATTAAAGGTAACGTTGGTCACCAAATTCACGGAGATGTATTTGGCACCATTAAAGGCGTCGTCATGGGGAACAAGATCGTCAAAAAGAAATAGGAGAGCCAGCCGTCTTGTATTGATCGTTTCAAAGACGCTGTATATCGAGCCAGGAGGCTTTTGAGAGTACGGATGCCGCGAGTCCTGCAACGGGAAATTCCGCGACGCACTAGTCAACAGAGAAATCTTCTACACCCGCCGAGAAGCTCTGGTCGTCATCGAGCGATGGTGTCGCCAGTACGATACCGATGGGCCGTACAGCGTAATGAGATACCGCCTGCCGACATCGCAGGCAACAATGCCGGTAATGGGAACGGTCACAGCCGTCCAGAATCTACGCAGAGCGGCTTGTCGCGTACCTTTAAGCACTCCCTTTACAACCGCCTTGCTTGAACACTCGCTCAGTCGTTGCTGGACTATTCACGAGCTTTTCCATGGGCCTTCGAGGACGTGCGACCAGTTCGCCGCCGCAATTAGGGCAACTGCCTTTCAATATGTCGATAGTGCAATTAGTACAGAAGGTGCATTCGAAGGAACAAATCCTTGCCTCAGTCGATTCTGGCGGGAGGTCTTTATCGCAGCATTCACAGCTGGGTCGTAATTCAAGCATTTTTTCTCCGTTGCGGAACAACTTTTTGGCCGAATAGAATATCTCAAGAGCGTAGACGAAGATCTGCTGGGGACTCGGATCATAGTTATCACAGACCCGATGATAAATGAGATTCAAGTTCTCGCAACGATAGCTTTCGATGGGTAACTTGCCAAAATTACTGAAGTAGTAACAGGCCCAAACTTTGCCAAGGTGTCGATAGCGGCTTCCAGCTGCGCCATCTCTTCAACCAGGATCCGAACAAGAAAGCAATCTTCTCCGGTGATGCGGTGGGCATCAATAATCTCGGGCATTGTCACGAAGGTAAACAAGCAGCGTTTGATCTCCGCGTGCGTCTTCCACAGGCCTGAGTGGCAGATTTTTGCAGCAGCGCATGTTGGTTTGGTGCGGAAAATTTTATTGCACAGGTCTATTAGTTCAATAATAATTGAAATATTGAATTAATGAGACAGGCCATGGAAACAAAATCCGTTATCGCCGCGCTTAGCGCGTTGGCCCAAGAGTCCCGTCTGGGCATCTTTCGCCATCTGGTTCAGGTCGGGCCGGACGGCTGTGCAGCGAGCAAGATTGGCGAGGCGCTTGACATCGCACCATCTTCGCTATCCTTTCACATGAAGGAGCTGTCACACGCAGGCCTGGTGACGTCGCGGCAGGAGGGGCGTTTCGTCATCTATGCGGCCAATTACGACGTCATGAACGAGGTTCTCGGCTTTCTCACCGAGAACTGCTGCGGTGACAATCCCTGCTCTCCAGTTAGTGCATGCTGTCCACCATCAGCTGCTGCTACTTGAGGCGGAGTAAGCATGCTGGTAGCGTTTTTCATTTTCCTGATTACATTGGTGCTGGTCATTTGGCAGCCCCGGGGTCTGGGCATCGGTTGGAGCGCTTGCGGGGGCGCAGTCGTGGCGTTGTCCTTGGGCGTAATCCATTGGGCTGATATTCCAACGGTGTGGCACATCGTCTGGAATGCTACTGCGACCTTCATTTCCATCATCATCATCAGTCTGCTGCTGGACAAGGCTGGTTTTTTTGAATGGGCGGCGCTTCATGTGGCTCGCTGGGGAAGAGGTAACGGCCAGCGCCTGTTCGTATTGTTGGTGCTGCTGGGCGCCACTGTATCGGCGATCTTTGCCAACGACGGTGCCGCACTGATCCTGACGCCCATCGTCATTGCCATGCTTCAGGTGCTGCGGTTCTCGCCGCAAGCGACCCTAGCGTTCGTCATGGCGGCGGGCTTCATCGCTGACACAGCCAGCTTGCCGTTGGTGGTATCGAACCTGGTCAACATTGTTTCGGCGGACTACTTCAAGCTCGGTTTTGCGCAGTATGCCGGCGTCATGGTCCCGGTCGACCTGGCCGCGCTAGTCGCTACGCTTTTGGCGCTCGTTGTCTTCTTCCGCAAGGACATTCCAAAGAATTACGACCTTTCGCAGCTAGAAGCCCCGGCTGCGGCAATACGTGACAAAGCCACCTTTATAGCTGGCTGGTGGGTGCTTGGGCTGCTCCTCCTGGGCTTCTTTTGGCTGGAAGGCTTGGGTGTTCCCATCAGCGCGGTAGCCGCCGCTGGCGCGTCGATTCTTCTTGCAGTAGCCGCACGGGGGCATGTGATCGCGACGAGAGAGGTCATCAAGGGCGCGCCGTGGCAGATCGTCTTCTTCTCCCTGGGCATGTACCTGGTGGTCTATGGCCTGCGTAACGCGGGCCTGACGAGTCTGCTGACACAGGTACTGAATAGTCTGGCGGAACATGGGCTCTGGACCGCAACGCTGGGAACCGGCTTCGCGACGGCAATCTTGTCTTCCATCATGAACAACATGCCGACCGTGCTGGTCGGTGCACTATCCATCGACGCCACAACGGCGCATGGCGTGGTACGCGAAGCCATGGTCTACGCCAACGTGATTGGCTGCGACCTCGGGCCGAAGATCACGCCAATCGGCAGCTTGGCGACCTTGCTTTGGCTACACGTGCTTGACCAGAAGAAACTGCATATCTCGTGGAGATACTACTTCCGCGTCGGTGCTGTACTCACGATGCCAGTGCTGCTTGTCACGCTCGCAGCGCTGGCGATCCGCCTCCAATAGAACCTGACACATCACCCTGGAAACGTCATGACCACCATCTATCACAATCCTGCTTGCGGTACATCCCGTAACACTCTGGCCATGATCCGCAATAGCGGGGAAGAGCCAACTATCATTGAATATCTGCAGCATCCGCCAAGCCGGGAGCAACTGGCAAAGATGATCAAAGATGCCGGGCTGAGCGTACGCGGGGCGATTCGCCAAAAGGGCACGCCCTACGCGGAGCTGGGACTGGATAAGCTCGATCTTACGGACGACCAACTGCTGGATGCCATGCTGGCGCACCCCATCCTGATCAACCGGCCGTTTGTGGTGACAACCAACGGTACTCGCTTGTGCCGCCCGTCAGAGTTGGTGCTGGATATCCTCTCCAAGCCGCAGCAGGGCGCATTCACAAAGGAGGATGGTGAAGTCGTAGTGAACGCGGAGGGGCAACGTGTCGCAACGGCTCAGTGATCTGCCGAACATCGCGGCAGGCGAGTTCCAAGTCCCGACGATTAGCGATTTCAAAGGAGTCGGCGTATCTAGCCACCGGCCGCGCTTTCTCCTGCTTTACGGCTCCGTCAGAGAACGCTCATATAGTCGACTACTGACGATGGAGGCAGCACGTCTGCTGGAGGCATTTGGCGGCGAGGTTAAGGTTTTCGATCCGCGTGACCTTCCCTTGCCGGACAGCGAGCCGGATACGCACCCGAAAGTTGTAGAGCTGCGCGACTTGGCCAACTGGTCCGAGGGAATGGTCTGGTGCTCTCCCGAACGTCACGGAGCCATGACCGGCATCATGAAGGCCCAGATCGACTGGATTCCGCTGTCGCAAGGGGCGATTCGCCCCACTCAGGGAAAGACTCTCGCCGTCATGGAAGTATCGGGCGGCTCCGAGTCTTTCAATGCGGTCAATCAGATGCGCGTGCTCGGACGCTGGATGAGGATGCTGACGATTCCAAACCAGTCGTCGGTCGCCAAAGCATACGAAGAGTTCGATGATTTCGGCAGGATGAAGGCTTCGCCCTACTATGAGCGGGTCGTCGACGTAATGGAGGAACTTTTCAAGCTCACCCTGCTGACCAGAGATATCTCACCTTATCTGACCGATCGCTATAGCGAACGGAGGGAAGCTGCGGTAGATTTGGAAAAGCGTATGAACCAAGACAAATTTTAGCTGGCGTTTCACCATTGCAGAATGCCTACTCTTGGCTGGGAGAAGATATTCCATCCTATTCGTAAGTCTTCCCCATTAACAGGATATCGGCAACCTTACGCCAGGGATTTATTGAAACTTCATAGAAATGGGGACCATTTCTTGAATTCTCCACCCAACGAACGGAGGCATTTAGAAATGCACCGATATTGCCGTTCTTCCAGCCCAATACACCGGAAGAGTATGGTGATGGAAGTAAAGCCGCGTGTAATTCAGTTTCTGCGAACCAGTCTGCGGAGAGTACATTCAGAAAATTGATGAAACTCACTTCATCCACCACAGCATCTCGTGCAGACTCAAGTTGTCTCTCCATTTCTTGTTTGATGTATTTCGCGCTCATCTAATATCCTCGTCACATAGCCCGCTTTTGGGCGATAAGCCGTAGCCTCCGATGCCAAGCCGCTATGGGTAATCCAAGGCGGATTCCCCCATGTCCTATTTTCTAGCTGACTGGCCGTTTTTGACTACCAAACGATGCCTGGAGGTAGATATCGTTTGCTTAATGTTTGCCTCATTATCGGTTATTGGCTGTGTATTCGTGACTATTTTTCTTGTTGGAAATGGGCGCTACATAGACAGTAAAGCATCTGACGCAGCCCGCCATATGAGTGCAGAAAAATGGCACATAACGATCACGACCAAGGAGTGCGTCCAGGAAAACGCAGCGGGCGAGAATGAAGAACACTCGAACAAGGGGCAATTGAGCGCGGTCACCAGATGCTAATGTGGCGGGAAAAGTCGCAGCCGGTTATGAGCTGTCAGAGCCGTCGCAATCGAGAATCGCCCAGCCTAGTGAGTCGGACATACGCCGATAGCCGAAGCCCGGAAGCTCTTACGCTGCCGCGATGAATTACTACGTGTGGCTCCGATCCTTTTCAGGTTGTAGCAACTGATAATCCTCTAGACCTGCGAAAGCGCAACTACTTCTGCGCACGCCTTTAACGGGACATCATTTCTAGGTTATTGCTATTTGATGCGCTCCCCACAGAGCTTCATCCATTAATCCTACGTGTCTGTCGGAGATAGATTCTCCGTTTTAGCGAATTGCCTGATGTTCATAAGGCAGATTTTTTCTCATACTATTTGTAGCCCTCTGATATCCGACTCTGGACCCATGGCCACTATTTGGGAGGGGGCATGGACGGATTGTTTCGAGGGCGCACAATATTACTTGTCGAGGAAAATGTCGATGTTCGGACCATCTTTTCAGAGGTGTTTAAAAATGAGGGTTACCCCGTTCTGGAAGCTACAAACGGTCGAGAAGCCTATGACCTAATGATGGGGTCTGATGATTCTGTGAACGTTGTTTTGACAGATTTGCGAATGCCGATCATGGATGGGTTAGAGCTGGCGACCTTACTCAAAAATAACCAGCGATTTTCTTCCATTCCGATTGTTCTCCTGAGTGCGACCCCTTTGAAAAACTCTTGGAGAGCATTGGAGGTTTTTGACGCGTTGCTTGTAAAACCCTGCCTCTTCGATGAAGTGGTCTCGACCGTTAAAGCTGTTCAGTAGAAGGGATTCTATATAGCTCACTTTTAGTTTCTGTTATCGTTGCGTAGGTCCTCGGGTGCTTCACGCGATGGGCCCGACCGTAAAAAATCGAAGATCGGCCGTAAAAATTACGCGAGATCACTTCGTCTTAGCTTCGTTTCTTCTCTTGCATCTTCGACGAGCCGTCTAATAACAACCCTCCTTCGTACAATTTCTGCGTGAACCGTTGAGCTCATCGGCATAGTTGTTGTTAGCTCTTTGAGGCTGGCAGTGCTTTCGTTAAATCGCTTCTTCATTAGATCTCCTATTGAGAGGTGCCATTTGAACACGATTTCTGCGCCCTTTACTGCGTCGGGAAAATAATTGGACAGGAGCATGTCTCGACGCTATCACTATGACCCCACCGATAGAAAAATAAATGAGGTGCATTTCCGTTTTAGAGAAGTAATGGGAGTAAGGTCTGTGCATCCCTTTGCGAATCAAGGCCAGGTAAAAAGCTCGCTTGATTCGTTTTCCCCATCCCGACTCTGCCGCCTCTTCAGTTCATTGAGTCCCTCCGTTGAGATGCTTTGCTATCTTTCCAATTGGAGAATCATATGAACAAGATGAATCGCTTTCGAATGACGGAGCCGGTTCCCGATTACCAAAATTTTCTGGTTGCGGGAAGTGCCCTCTACGTAGACTATTCGGGGCAGCTTGCGGATATCGAATGCATTCAGCAAGTTCTTGAGGACCTCGCGCGTAGTCGTGGAAAGACAAACGACCTTTGTAACCCAAGGCCTCCCATTTCGTCTGAGGACTAGAGCGCGAAAGTGCGCATATACATCGTCCGCAAACCGGTTTTAGTATTCCGAATTTGGTGCCGCCACCTTGCTTGGGGCCAGAAGTTTGGCTCTCGCCAAAACCTTCTTGAAGTTGAGCGAAGGCATCGAGCGTCTTATTTCATTCACCTGTTCCTGCCTGGAGGAAGAAATGCGAAATTACTCTAATGGCCGCTTTAACAGCGACGAAATTGTGGAAGCAATAGATAAGCATCGACGAGAACACGGCGACTGTTATTTTGAAAATAACGAGATCAAAGACTCCACAACTCTTAGTGCAAAGGCGCAGAGCTTTCGTGAAAAGAAGTTAGGGTGGCCGATGAGTCCGAACAGCTTTCGACGGGTCACGTCGGTAAAGATTAAAAAATAGCTGAGAAATTGAAATGAAATCTCGGATTGTGACGCCTATTTTTGGGTGCCGCCGAACCGATGGGCAGCCCATGCGGAGGATCTTCCCAGACCTGAAACTCTTATACATAGACAATACACAAAGGACGAATATGTCAGATACCAAACTACCTGTGGATCAAAGAAACGAAGGCCGAGAACATTTGTCGCCACGCGGACATCCGCAGCAGCATCAAGGGCATAAACCGAACCAAAAGCAAGTAGGGGGGGGCGAGGATCGCATTCGTAAACCGGCTAGTGATGTCGAGCGTAATGGCTCCCAATCTCAGCAGCAAGAAGCCGCTAAAGGGCTATATGAAAAGCCTAATAAAGACCACCTTACATTGGTGAAAAAAACAGTTTCCCGCGACTGATCTTGCAACGGCTGGCTGTGAAGCATCCGTGGACTAAGTAAAGGTTAGGTATGGGGAAAAATTGATCGATGCCGAATATCGGCTTGCGAACTTCCAGGGCGAATTCGAATAAAAATACTATCCCAGATAGCCGACCAAGTCGCCAGAAATGCCACCCTAACTCAGGATTCTTATGTCCATTTTTCAAAATGTAGACAGCTCCGGAAACTTTTCCTACGAGCTCAGATATTCGCACCACTCAGATGGGTGGCAAATGAATAGCATTTCGATTCAACGACGCGATCATCAGATTTTTTCAAAGAAGAATCTCGCAGGAGTTTACCGCGCGGAAGCGGTATTGCTTGAGCAGGGCGTCAACATGTGCGAAGCGGTAATTACACGTTTTAATCTGAAGCCGATTTTGCATGCATAGTAGTTGTACGCGCCTTTGTAACCTTTGATGGTATTGCCTGAGTCCAGTGCGATATCCCTATGAGTAGGAGAAGTTATGAGCAAGGTAAACCGGTGGCGTGAGTTTTCTTTCATAAAGACTGTTTCCTCACCAGAAAAAGGTATTGAGGCGGACTTGTCGACGAGAAATGATGAGAAATTGGCTGCCAGCCAAATCTTCGGAGCCGACGCTGTTCGAGATCAACAAGCAATCTTAGCAGCTGAGTCGGAAGGACTAGCGATTCAAGAGGACTAGATCTCGTCCGTTATCCGTCGGACAGAGAGCCTCAATTGTTGCCCTTGTCTTTCACGTCATTTTTCATTCATTAATATGGATGGACAGCATTTTAATTGAATGATTTTCGCGATCAAATATCGCGACAACGGACATCGCGGCCTGTTCCATTGAATCCTTAACCTGACCGCGATACGAAGGAATGATCGTGTCAAACTTCAATAAGACCCAAGGCTCTCATCGACTGGAGCAGCAAGGATTTACTCCCCACAAGGAGAAGACGTCGAGATCTAACGATGGTCGCTATTCTTCACGCGATGGCGAGAAGAGAAAGCAAGAGCAAGCTGATCAGCAAAGTGACGCTGGCCCACGCCGCTATGAAGGGGGTGACATCTATCGAAGGAACTACATGAGAGAGACCGAGAAGGCTGATCGCTCGCGGTAATGTTGTATGTGGGCAGGCAGTCCAATTTATTAAAGGGGCCGCAGTTGCGGCCTTTTTAAATGAGGAGATTGACATGCGATTTCATTTCGAAGATAGAGGCCATGAGGCTGGCTTCGTATGGCTGCGGATTGGGAAGATCGAGGTTATTGAAGTAACTAGTGGTTTAGGAAGCAGCCGCACACGAACAGAGTTTCAAATTCGAAACGCACCTATCAATCTAGAAGGTCAGATTATCGTCTGTCGAAAAGCAATAGCTCAATTTATTCGTGAATCTACGGGCTCAAAGGAAATGTCGATTTCAATTTTCGATGAATCGATTGAACCGTGGAAAGGACAATTGTTTGCGATAACCCCGCTGGATGATCATCTCGATGTGTAAGTGAATCGCTGATCCAGGCCCTTTCCTGACGCACACGCCAGCAATTTTTGTTGAATGGTTGTGCACCTTGCCCGTGATAACGGGCCGATATCCCAATAGTAGGAGTTTCCCATGGCAGAAAAAGAGCAAAAGCGCGGCAACCGAGAGCCGAAAAAACCTAAGAAAAAACCAGTGCCAGCAGTCCCGGTGCAGCGCGCTCATCAAGGACTGTAGTGAAAACGGTTCTTAATCATAAAAATCCTGACAACCGCTGGGCCACATCGCCTAGCCTTTGCCCCCGGGGCTATACGGCCTAGCTTCTTCACGGCGGGTTTATCGCGGGGCGTCTCTCCCCGCGGTGCCCTGAAAGGCCAACATGCGCCGATTTTTTCAATTTGCGTCCCAACGCTCCGCCCCAGATCCGTGGGCAGATACCGCCCCTGTGCGCGAGGAACTGTTCGGCATCGAGCGCCTAGAGCAGCATGCGCGCAGCCTCGCGACGGCTCAGTTAGTTAGCATCCATCCACCTCGGGTTCGGTCGTTGCACAATCGGTTGCGCGAAAACGCCGTTGATCTGCTGCTGGCCTATCGCGCAGGTGCCGCAGAAGTGGCTGCTGGACGCCGTGTAGTCCCGGCCGCTGAATGGCTGCTGGATAACTATCACGTTGTTGAAGCGCAGGTGCGCGAGATTCGCACTGACCTACCGCCCGGCTACTATAGGCAGTTGCCCAAGCTGGCAGATGGTCCGTTGGCGGGCTATCCACGCGTCTTCGGAATTGCGTGGGCATTCGTCGCCCACACCGACAGCCACTTCGATCCTGCCGTCCTCCGCCGCTTTATTGCAGCCTACCAGGAGGTCCAACCACTGGACATCAGCGAACTATGGGCTGTGGCGATCACCCTACGTATCGTGCTGGTGGAGAACTTGCGCCGATTGGCCGATCAAATCACTGTCGGACGCGCGGCGCGCGCCGATGCCCAAAGGCTCGCCGACCGCTTGCTGGAACCGGGCGCAGCCTATGCCGCGTTGAACCAGGATATCGCCACGCGCGCGAGCAGCCCTGTGTCCGAACTTTTCGCGGCACAGCTCGCCAAGCGTCTACGCGACCAGGACCCGCGCGTCACGCCTGCCCTACAGTGGTTGGATGAGCGGCTGCGTGACCAGGGCACAGATGCTGACCAGGCTATCCTGCATGCACAGCAGCGTCAGGGTGCCTCCAACGTCTCGGTGCGCAACGTCATCACCAGCATGCGCCTGATGTCTGACATCGACTGGGCAGATATGTTCGAAAGCACTAGCTTAGTGGACACGCGTCTGCGCGCTAACAGCACCTTCGCGGAGATGGATTTCCCCACACGCAATCGCTACCGTACGGCGATCGAGCAGCTGGCTCGGGGATCACCGTTATCCGAACTCGCTATTGTTGAGCGAGCGTTGGCGTTGGCGCAGGCGACTTCGCCGAAGTCGCCCGAGCTTCTCATCCAGAACTCCAGCAGGATAGATCCCGGTCATTACCTGATCGCCGAGGGACGCAGCGAATTAGAGCATGCCATCGGATTCCGGCCGCCACTGGTTCTTCGCATCGACCGTTTCAGCGTCCGCGTCGGGCTTAGCGGATACGTGACTGCCATCCTCGCGCTTGCGGCCATGCTGCTGGGTCTCGCGTTCTGGGCTATGTTTGGCATCGGCAGCTTGACGATAGCTCCTACAGGGCTGCTGGCCGTGCTTGCGATGGCCGCATTCATTCCCGCGACCGAGGTAGCCACAGCGCTGGTCCAGCGCACAATTGCGTCCCGCGCTGGCGCAGTGACGCTACCAGCTTTGGCGCTGGCCGACGGGGTTCCAACCCATTTGCGCACACTAGTTGTCGTGCCAACGCTGCTCTCCGGCGAGGCGGAACTGCGCCGGCATATCGAGAGCCTTGAAGTTCATCATCTGTCTGGTGCCGGTGGTGACCTATCTTTTGCTCTGCTATCGGACGGCCTTGATGCAGATTCGGAAGTGCTAGACGGCGACGCCTACCTGATCGGCATTGCGCAGGATGCCATCGACGCACTTAACCAACGGTATGGACCAGCACCAGGTGGTAAGCGCTTTTACCTGTTGCACCGGCAGCGCCGATTCAACGCAAGCGAAAACAGATGGATGGGATGGGAGCGTAAGCGTGGAAAGCTCCATGAACTCAATCGATTATTGCGCGGCGCAACTGACACCAGCTTTATGTCGCTGGGTGGTGCTGCCGACAAAGCTCATCAACCCGAGATCCTTGCCAGAGTGCGCTACGTCATCACGTTGGACGCCGACACCCGACTGCCCCGTGACGCAGCGCTACGCCTGATCGGCAAGATGGCTCACCCCTTGAACTGTGTTCGCTGGAACAATGCCGAACAGCGTGTAGTGGGCGGTTACGCCATCTTGCAGCCACGCGTGACACCAACACTGCCATTGGGCCGCGAGGGATCGCTCTATCAGTGCATTTCGGCCGGTTCGGGTGGCATGGACCCCTACGCGTCCGCCGTGTCTGACGTTTACCAGGACCTTTTCGGTGAGGGATCCTACACCGGTAAAGGCATCTACGACGTCGATGCCTTCGAGGCAGCGCTTGCTGGGCGTATTCCTGAGAACACGATGCTTAGCCACGACCTTTTCGAAGGCGTGTTCGCTCGCGCGGGGCTTGCCTCGGACGTCGAAGTGGTCGAAGAATTCCCTGCCCGCTACGACGTCGCTGCCAGGCGCCAACACCGCTGGACGCGCGGCGACTGGCAACTCCTGCCCTGGATACTCGGGCGACGCCATTCAGGTGCGGCCCTACCGCCAGTGGGCCGCTGGAAAATGATCGACAACTTGCGGCGCTCCCTGCTGGCGCCCACGAGCCTACTGGCTCTAGCGCTGTGCGCTTGGTTGCCCTGGCCTCAATCATTACAAGCCATGGGGATGCTGGTACTGGCACTGGCAGTGCCGTTCTTTCTGCCCCACATCTCCGGATTAGCGCCAACGCGCGCGGGCATCGGGCTGGGTAGCCAATTACGCCGGTTGGCCAGCGACCTTCGGTTAGCCGTAATGCAGACACTCTGGACGCTAGCTCTGCTTCCGGATCAGACCTGGCGCACGGTGGATGCTATCACGCGTACCCTGATCAGACTCTACGCGACGCATCGGCATCTGCTGGAATGGACAACCGCAGCCCAGTCCGCCGCTCGCCCGCGCCCCGGTATAGCTGGCTTCTATGGCCAGATGGCCGGGGGCGTGCTGTTAGCTCTAGTATTCGCCGTGGGCGTTAGCGTGTTCTTTCCTGCAGCATGCGCAATTGTGTTGCCGCTGTCGGCGCTCTGGGTCGCAGCGCCGGTCTTGGCTTGGCGCGTCAGCCGCCGCCCGCCGATCATGACATCCGGTGCACCCGAACTCACAGATACCTTGGCCCTACGCCTTACAGCACGTCGCACTTGGCGTTTTTTCGAAACCTTCGTGACGCCGGCTGAGCACATGCTTCCACCGGACAATTTTCAGGAAGATCCGAAGCCAGTGATCGCTCACCGCACCTCGCCCACCAACATAGGCTTGTACTTGCTGTCGACGGTGGCGGCCCGCGATTTTGGCTGGGCTGGTGCCCTGCAGACTTGCGAGCGCCTGGAAGCGGCTTTCGTCAGCTTGCAGACATTGGAAAGGTTCCGAGGTCATTTCTACAACTGGTATGACACGCGCACGAACCAGGTGCTTGCACCGGCCTATGTGTCGTCTGTGGACAGCGGTAACCTCGCCGGCCACTTGATCGTACTGGCTAATGCCTGCGAAGAATGGATGGGTGCGTCGTTGTCGACGGATTGGACGGAGGGTGCGGGCGACGCACTCGCGCTAGCCCGGGAATCGGCGTCTGCTAAACCTTCGACCCAAGGGGCACAGGGACAGCGACTGCTGAGCGTCCTTGCCGAGATCGAGGCAGGGTTCCACGATCCTGCCAGCATGTCACTTCCGGTATTTCAGCGCCTGGCCGATAAGGCGGCAGAAGAAGCGCAGGCGCTGGTCCCAGCAATACAAGCGGAAGGTGACGACCTGCTATTCTGGACCAATGCGCTGCAAGGGCGGATCGAGCAACAGGCACGCGACGCCAAGTCATTCGGCGTCGCGGCGAATGCTATCGATGCCCGCTGGCAGGCGTTGGCGCAACAGGCGCGTGCGCTAGCGCTAGGGATGGACTTCGCCTTCTTGCTGGATCCTGAACGCAAACTGCTTTCCATAGGTTATGCCGCAGTGGACAACTTGCTCGATCCCAACTGCTACGACCTACTAGCCTCTGAGGCGCGACTAGCCAGCCTCTTCTCAATCGCCAAGGGCGACGTATCCACGCGCCACTGGTTCCGCTTGGATCGGACAGCCATCCCCGTAGGACGTGGATCGGCCCTGGTATCTTGGTCAGGGTCGATGTTCGAGTATCTGATGCCCTCGCTGGTGATGCGCGCACCGGCAGGTAGCCTACTGGAGCAGACCAATCGCCTGATTGTGCAGCACCAGATGGCCTACGGTCGGCGGATGAGCGTGCCGTGGGGCATCTCCGAGTCGGCGTACAACGCTCGCGACCTGGAATTCACTTACCAGTACTCCAACTTTGGCGTGCCAGGCCTGGGCCTAAAACGCGGGCTGGCTCAGGATCTGGTGATCGCGCCTTACGCGACCGGTCTCGCTACCATGGTCGATGCACCGCTAGCACAACGCAACTTTGAGTACCTGCAGACGCTTGGTGCGCTCGGGCGCTATGGATTTTACGAGGCGCTCGACTTCACCCGTTCCCGCCTGCCCGGCGGGTCGCAGGTCGCCATCGTACGCAGCTTTATGGCGCATCACCAGGGCATGACACTTGTCGCAATCGCCAATGCGCTCCAGGGCGCTCGCATGCGGGAACGCTTCCATCGTGAACCGATGATCCAGGCCTGCGAATTGCTGCTGCACGAGCGTATGCCGCGCCTCGTCTCTGTGGCGCGTGCGCGCGCTGAAGAGGTGCTGTCTGGCGCAACCAATCCACATGGTGACTTACACGCGGTACGGCACATAGACCCGTCTGTTACGGGGGCCCCTGCTACGCACCTGCTGTCCAACGGGCGTTATGCCGTCATGCTCACCGCAGCGGGTGCCGGCTACAGCCGCTGGCGTGAGTTGGCTGTGACGCGCTGGCGCGAAGACGCGACCCGCGACGACTGGGGAGCCTACGTCTATCTACGTGACACGGATACCGGTCAGATATGGTCCGCTGCGGCGCAGCCGCTGGCCATGTCACCCGACAGCTACGAGGTAGTCTTCGCCGAGGACCACGCCGCCTTTACGCGGCACGACGGCAGCCTGACGACCACAATGGAGGTGCTGGTGTCCGCCGAAGTTGACGGCGAGGTACGCCGCGTCACAGTCGTCAATACAGGCCGCAAGACTCGTGAAATCGAACTCACCTCCTACTCTGAGGTGGTGTTGGCGTCGCCCGCGGGTGATGATGCCCATCCGGCCTTCTCCAAGATGTTCGTGCAGACTGAATATCTCCCAGAGTTCGGTGCCCTGATCGCTACGCGACGCCCTCGCGGGCCGCACGAGCAGCGGATCTGGGCCGCACACTTCGCCGTGGTCGAAGGCATCGTCACGGCACCCGTGCAGTACGAATCCGACCGGGCACAGTTCCTGGGCCGAGGTCGTACATGCGCCACGGCGCAAGCAATGGTGGACGGAGCCATGCTGTCTGGTACGGCCGGTACGGTGCTCGATCCGGTTTTCTCGGTGCGACACCGCGTGCGTATCGCGCCCGGTCGTATGGCGCGCCTGGCTTTCTGGACGCTGGTGGCGCCTACTCGCGAAGCGCTACTGGAACTGGTGGACCAGCACCATGACCGTAGCGCCTTCGAGCGTGCTCGGACCTTGGCCTGGACCCAGGCCCAGGTACAGTTGCGACACATCGGCGTCGAAGCCGACGAAGCCGCAGACTTCCAGCGGCTGGCGGCACCTATCCTCTATGCCGATGCGCGCTTCCGCGCACCGGCCGAGGAGATCGCTCATGGCGCAGGTCCGCAGTCGGGCTTGTGGCGGCACTCGGTCTCCGGCGACTTGCCAATCGTGGTGTTGCGAATCGATGACATCGAGGATATTGCCCAGGTGCGCCAACTACTTCGTGCGCACGAGTACTGGCGAATGAAGGGGCTGAGCGTCGATCTGGTGATCGTTAATGAGCGAGCTTCCTCTTATGTGCAGGATCTGCAGTCCGCTATCGAAACGGCCGTGCGCCGGAGCCAGTCGCCCCTTCGACCACAAGGCGAGACGATAGCCCAGGGGGTGGTCCATACACTGCGCGCAGATCTGATGAATGTGTCAGCCCGGGCCTTACTGCATTCAGCAGCTCGCGTGCTGCTGCTAGCGCGTCGGGGCGACATCGCTAGGCAAATCGGTCTCCTGCCGGAGACGGTGCACTACGCGAGTGCGGCGCTCGAATTAGCTACCTATACCCAATCTTCCAATCTGACGAGGCAGGGGCAGAGCACAGACACGGGGCGGCTGGAGTTCTTCAACGGACTCGGTGGATTCGATCAGGGCGGTCGCGAATACGTGACCGTACTCACCGACGGACAGACCACCCCCGCCCCCTGGATCAACGTCATCGCCAACCCTGCCTTCGGCTTCCAGGTCTCGGCCGATGGCAGCGCAAGTACTTGGGCTGGTAACAGCCGTGAGAATCAACTTACCCCATGGTCCAACGATCCAGTGATCGATCCGACCGGCGAGGCGTTCTTCGTACGAGACGAGTCGAGCGGCGAGCTCTGGAGCCCTACAGCGCAGCCAATCCGCGACGGCGGTACCTACGTTGCACGCCACGGTCATGGCTATAGCCGCTTCACGCACGAGGCGCACGGTATCGCGCTTGAACTACTGCAGTTCGTGCCACTGGACGACCCAATTAAGGTGTCGCGCCTCACCTTACGCAATCTCAGCCCACAGACGCGGCGCCTATCTGTCACGGCCTATGCAGAATGGGTGTTGGGCGCCTCGCGTGCGGTTTGCGCACCCTTCATCCTTACCGAGATCGATGCAGCCAGCGGCGTGCTGCTGGCGCGCAATCCCTGGAGCACAGCCTTTCCGGGTAGAGTCGCTTTCGCCGATCTCGGGAGCCGGCAGACCGCTTGGACAGCTGACCGTAAGGAATTCCTTGGCCATCGCGGCAGTCTGGCGGCACCCGCTGCATTGCAGAGCCAGGCGTCCCTATCCGGTACGGTGGGTGCGGGCCTGGATCCCTGCGCTGTGCTGCAGTGCAGCCTAGTGCTGCGGCCCGGCGAGTCGGTAGACATCATCGCTCTACTCGGGCAATGCGGCAGCGCGCAGGAAAGTTTGGAACTAGCGGCGCGCTGGCGTGAGACTGATCTGGAAGCCGAACTGCAGCGGGTGCGTGACCATTGGGAAGGGCTGCTCGGTGCCGTGCAAGTGCGCACGCCAGACCGCGCGATGGACATCCTGCTCAACGGTTGGCTTCTCTACCAGACGCTGGCCTGCCGCATCTGGGCCCGCTCGGCGTTCTATCAGGCCAGCGGTGCCTACGGCTTTCGAGACCAACTGCAGGATGGCATGGCGCTCACATTCGCGCGGCCTGAAGAAACGCGTCAACACTTGCTGCGCGCTGCAGGCCGTCAGTTCCTCGAAGGTGACGTGCAACATTGGTGGCTGCCGCATTCGGGCCAAGGCGTGCGCACGCGAATCTCGGACGACCGCATCTGGCTGGCTTTCGCCGCGGCCAGCTATGTGATCGTCTCGGGCGATACAGCGGTACTTGACGAATCCATCGCCTTCCTGGAAGGCCCCGCGCTGCAGGTAGGCGAACATGATGCCTTTTTCCAGCCGATGCCTGCAGGCATCTCTACAACGCTGTTTGAGCACTGCGCGCGCGCATTGGACCAGAGTATCGACCTCACTGGCGAATTAGGGCTGCCGCTGATGGGGACCGGCGATTGGAACGATGGCATGAATCGTGTCGGCCAGGAAGGCCGGGGCCAGAGCGTTTGGCTCGGCTGGCTGCAGGTACGCACACTGATCCTATTCGCTCCTCTGGCAGAGGAACGCGACCCCACTCGTGCCGCGCGCTGGCGGAGCCATGTCCAGTCTGTGACGGCCTCGCTGGAGCGCGAGGCCTGGGACGGCGCCTGGTATCGGCGCGCCATATTCGACGATGGCACGTGGCTGGGCAGCCGCCACAGCGAGGAATGCCGCATCGATTCGATCGCCCAATCCTGGGCCGTACTGTCAGGAGTCGCCGATCCTGGCCACGCACAGATGGCGATGGACTCGCTGCGCTCGCACCTGGTGCTGCCAGAGGCGGGGCTGGCGTTACTCTTTACCCCACCTTTTGAGCACACACAGAGCGACCCTGGCTACATCTTGGGTTACCCGCCGGGCTTGCGTGAGAATGGAGGTCAATACAGCCACGCGGCCATGTGGGCCATCCTAGCGTTCACGCAGTTACGCGCCGACCCGCAGGCAGGCGAGCACGCTCATGCACTGTTCGCGCTGGTCAATCCCATTAACCATGCCCGGACGCCTTCTCAGACCGCACGCTACCGCGTGGAACCGTACGTGGTGGCTGCCGATGTGTATTCGGTATCGCCACACGAAGGCAGGGGCGGCTGGACTTGGTATACCGGTGCGGCCGGCTGGATGCATCGTGCCGGTATGGAAGGAATTCTAGGCATTCGCCGCGAAGGCGAAGTGCTAATCGTCGATCCGTGTATTCCAGCCGAATGGTCTGGCTTCGAGGCAGAAATCGTCCTGGGTGCGGCACGCTACACCATCCAGGTCGAATCGCCGGGGATGCGCTGCACCGGTATCTCGGCGGCTAAACTGGATGGTATGGCGCTAGCCTGCGATGGCGGCGCATTGAGAGTGCCGGTCACACCGGGTGAACATCGTCTGGTGGCGACGTTGTGAAGGCTTGCTCATCCCATTGGCTTGGCAATGAAAATCGGCAGAAAACGGCTTCGACTTATTCTTCACCGCCTTCGGGTGTCCATATATTTCTCTCTCTGACGAGTACCGGACCAGCCTTCCAAATGCGACAAACTCATCGATGCCAGCATCGGCCGTGTTTGGTTGCAATGAGACTGAGCCCTTGCAGGCGCAGTTCCTGTCCTTGAAAGAATGAGCTGGCCAAGCTGTAGTCAGTTTCCGCCCATATCAACTTCCGACCAATGAAGGGAAAGATAAGCACGAGCGATCATGCAGACAACAAGATCTATCGCACTATCTCGGCTGGCCTGGACGCAGTCCGGCTCGCGCCAACACTGTTGCAGGACTGTCGCTGCCACTTTTGCGACGAATCAGTAGACGCTGATTTTCTATTTTGCATTCCGATTGTCGCGATGATTTCGAGCGCGCAATGAACGCGAAAAACGAAGCGGCTTGAGATCTCAATAACCAAGCGCAGACGAGAGATTTCCCATCGGGAATTTCGTGGAAAAAGCGAGACAATAATTTGATAAATAATTTTAAGGAAATACCTGATCGAATTAATAATAGGTTTGAACAAGAATATTAACTCTTCAATCTACAAATTTTAGGCCTGAAATGTCGGACCGCGAACGTGAGCGCGTCATTCTTATTGTTGAAGACAATAGAGACGTTCGCTATATCTTTTCAGAAGTCTTTCAAGGACTCGGCTATCGTGTGCTAGAGGCTGGAAATGGGGCAGAAGCCTGGAAAATCCTAGCCAGCGAAAATGCGCAAGTGGATGTCATCTTGACGGATCTCCGAATGCCTGTAATGGATGGTCTGGCCTTCTGCACCAAAGTAAAAACTGAACCTCTTCTCTGGTCCATTCCAGTGGTGCTTCTAACTGCGACGCCTCTGCATAACGTTCCACAAGCGCACGAGCTCTTTTCAGCAGTTTTGGTGAAGCCCTGCCCTTTCAACAAGCTGATTTCTGCGATCGACTTAGTTCAGAAAGAGCTTCCGTGAGGATTCATATCGAATGAAACCAATTCAATACTGACTTGCGGAACCATTGTTGAGCTCAACCATCAATTCGGTGAGCGTCGGTACAGACGCCCACAATCGCGGCTTACTAAGGGGGGAAAATTGCTTCACGCACACACACAAGATATTGCTCGCCGTCATTTGCTAGTGCTCACCGGACTAGCCGAAATGTCTCAAGAAGGTGAAATCGTCAACGACCTTGTCCGCGCAGTCGTAAGGAGATGTTTGCTTACGATGCAGGCGGCCGGCGCCGATTGTGCAGATGTCCGAAAGATCTTCGGCTCCGCGCTTTCGAAGCATCACTGCGAACTGAATTCCGTCAAATTATCAAAAGACGTGGTATTTCAGATCGCTGAGCAACACCTCGAACTCCTATTGTTTTTTGAAGAGAGAACCGATCTGCTGATCTCCAACGATACGTGTGTTTCACGCACTCGAATTCATCATTAAAAAATCGAGAGTTTGTAACGATCCGCTTCTCAGGATCGGAGAATTCCACACCAGCTGTAGAAGATGTATTGAGATGTCAGGTAATACCCTATACCCACTCCTTTCACAGCCAAGTAAAACTAGCAATGACCGAGGGGACAGAAATGAGCAATGAATACTTGAAAGAAATCGTAGGACGATATCTGCTGACGATCCGTGAAATATCGAAGAAAGCGGCACAAGGTGAGATCGTAGGAGACCTTGTGCGGACGCAGGTCAAAAAATGTCTGATAGAGATGCATGCTGCGGGAGCAGAGCCCGCAGATATCCGCGCAATCTTCGACGATTTAGAAAGTTGTATCTACAGTGATTGCGCTGTGTTGGAGCCCAAATTTTGGCAACTTCTTTTGACAGCTAAACTCCACGTCGAATTTCTTCTTTTTATAGAGGAAAACCATCAGTCGGGTGCCACTTCGAGTGGACCTATTGGAGACAGATTTAGCCTCCATTAATTGGCTGATGCTGCCAGCGTCTCGCGGCAACTGGAAAAACTGCAGCCTACGCAGCAGCTCAGCCCACAATTACACAGTTCCGGCCTTTTTCCTTGGCCTTGTAAAGCGCTCCGTCAGCTCGGCGAATAGCGTCTTCTTGAGTCAGGTCTCCAATCGACGCCACAGCCAGTCCCACGCTGATAGTTATATTTTTTACTGACGGAAATTCAGCCGTGGCGACGATCTCGCGGATTTTCTCCGCCACAGTAAATGCTTGCTCCTCCGAAATAACAGGCGCGAGCAAAACAATAAACTCCTCTCCTCCGTACCTGGCAACAAAATCCGTACTCCGCAGAGACTCCGAAACAAGTGCCGCGAGTTTTTGCAGTACTTTGTCGCCCGCCTCATGGCCGAAAGTATCATTGACCTTCTTAAAGAAATCGACATCAACCATCAAAATGCTGTATGCATGTGATGTCCGCTTCATCTGCTTAAATGCGGCAGATAAGCGCTCTTCAAAACACCTTCGATTTGCGATGCCTGTTAGCGGATCCTCCGTTGCGAGTTCCGCCAGCTTAAGATTAGCCACCTTCAGCTCATTTGTTCTTATGTCCACTTGACGCTCAAGGGACTCATTAAGCTCACTCAATTCCTGCTCGCGGTCCAAGAGCGACTCAGTCATTGTATGGAAGGTGTTGTACAGTTGCGCTAATTCTGCTGAACCAGCGCGTCGCGGATCTGGGAAAGTAACTTGGGGCTCACGCCGAAGAACTTGCTCGGCGACTTCAGCCAAGGCCTCTATAGGCCTGCACAGCTTCCTGGCGAAGTACAGTGCTCCCATCACCATCAGAATGCCTGCAACGAGCCCAAGAGCGATCAGCTTATAACGTAGCTCATGCACAGGTGCAAACGCGACTGCTGCAGGCTGGCGGACTACAATCTGCCAGTCCAGCTTCAACTCCATCGCGGATTTTACGGGCACCACGCTCATCAAATATTCGCCATCATTTGCCCAATTCGATAACTCAAAGTGTGCAGACTGCTGGCGGGCCTCCGGGAGGCGCGTGGTACCAATCTTCTCAAAGGGATAGAGGATATCGCCGTTACTATTGACGATGAAGATCTCCAACTTTTGATCGGCTTGGGGGTCACGAATCTTTTTCACTACAACGTCGCTCACCCAGTCCCAAGAAGCATGAGCGCCGAGTACACCTAAGACCGTACCGTTTCGGTCGTAGACTGGCGAGGCGAAATCAATAAACCTTAATGGCTGGTTGAACTTTTGTTGAGGTAAATGCTTTGCCAGCAACACCGCCTCGTGGACATCACCAGCATAAGCACCCGCCAAACCAGCCTTGAACCACGGCCGCTTGGCGACACTTTCTCCTAGCAAAATGCCATCGGTGGCTTGAGTCACTTTCCCAGATATGTCGCCGATACCGATCCAAAGATACTCGTTATGAGCCTCTTTCCGTAGCTGAAGCATTTGCAGTACTTTGGGGTCTGCAAGACGATCGCTTACCAAAATTAAAGATCTGGCGAGAAGATCAATTTCTAGTGAACGCTCTTCAACCTCTACAGAAAGTAACTGAGATGCAGCAAGGGCTGTGGAGTACAAGGCTTCGCCGCGATTGTTGACTACGGCACCGGCCTCCTCCCCAACAAAATAGCCTCCGACGACTGCAAGCCAAAATGCGATTAGCCCCCCGAAGAGTGTCATTAGCTGCGTCTTGAAATGCCTTATCCGTAGCAATTTAAACAGCATGCCCCCCCCTGCTATCGTTAGTCTTTCCGCCTCCCGGCGGATTCTCTTATTCGGAGATGAATGCTTTTTTCGTTCTCAAAAGTTTATCAAGACCAAGGTCGAAATGGGGGTTTCACGAGAATCATTTGAGGAGATTTGGCGAACCGCAAATGTTTCCAAAACAGAATGTTGCATAAAAATACACGAAACCTTGCGATCCTCCGTTGGCGCGCGGTTGCCCCCACCCCGCGCCTGCCCGCTACATATGTCGTTTTTGACTCAAATTTGCGTCAGAAGCCGAAGCCCCTCCAGCCCGGATCTTCAGCCCAACCGAGGGATAGAGAATCTGACGCATTTTGACGCAGGATCGGGGAGGGAGGCTGTGTTTTTGGAAATGCCGAACCTGCGGACGATTTCCCCAGATTGAGATGCGGTCTGTGATGCACCAGCTTCGAGTCATTTCAAGTAGTGCAACGTCTATCACTCTCGTCCTGCGTGCTTTCATGAGCTAGATACGGGTTAGGCTCAATTCTCATCAAAAGCCGTCGTTCAATAGCATTAAGCGTCAGTCTTTTTCTACCGCAGGGTCGCTGTATTCCGTTCGGGCAACATGACGCACTTGTTAATCATGAGCCTCAGGATCTTCCTGATAGTGCAGCGGTGCGACCGGATACACACTGTGCATCCGGTCGTCAAAAAACTCCATGGGGAACGAGAATGAACATTAAGAACATCAAGATCAGCACACGCCTGGCCGTGTGCTTTGCGGTACTCATCGCCGTGATGTGCCTTATCACTGGCGTCGGGATGCAAAGCCTGAACAGTATCAGCAAGGCCTCCAATATCGTGGTGGAAGATCGCTACGCCAAGATCGCGCTGGCCGGGGAAATCCGTGACAACGTCAATGCCGCCGCCCGCAATCTGCGCAATGCCTTGCTGGGGCGCAACCTGGAAGAGGCCACGCGCTATCTGGATCGCAGCGCGGCGGCCAGCGCCAGGACCACCGAGGCGATGGCCAAGATTGAAAAACTGCTGTCGACCCAGCAGGGGCAAGATCTCTTCAAGGCCATCGTGGAAGCGCGCGCGGCCTACAACGGACCGCGCGACAAGTTGCGCGAGCTCATCAAGCAGCAACAGAAGGAGGTCGGTATCGAGCACCTCTTCACCGCTGTAATCCCGGCACAGGACAAATATTTCCAGGTACTCGACCAGTTCGTCGCGCTCCAGAAATCACTCATGAAACAGAGTGTGGTTGAAACCACCCAGACTACCACCTCCGCAATAGCCTTGATGCTGAGTCTGTCGTGTATTGCTATCGTGTTGTGCATCATTGCCGCATGGTGGGTCACGCGTTCCATCACGCGGCCGCTCAATGAAGCGGTGGACGTGGCCAGCGCCGTGGCGCAAGGCGACCTGACGATACAGATCGGCGAGACCACCCGCGACGAAACCGGCAAGCTGCTGGCTTCGCTCAAGGCCATGAACCAGAACCTGCACCGCATCGTCAGCGAGGTGCGGAGCGGCAGCGACACCATCAATACTGCCTCCTCCGAAATCGCCAGCGGCAACCTGGACCTGTCTTCCCGCACCGAAGAACAGGCCGGCGCGCTGGAAGAGACCGCCTCGGCGATGGAAGAACTGACCTCCACCGTCAAGCAAAATGCCGACAACGCCCGCCAGGCCAACAGCCTGGCCGCCACCGCCTCCGAAGTGGCAGTGCAGGGCGGCAGCGTGGTGGGCCAGGTGGTGCAGACCATGGGCGAGATCAACGAAGCCTCGCGCAAGATTGTCGACATCATCAGCGTCATCGATGGCATCGCCTTCCAGACCAACATCCTGGCCCTGAACGCCGCCGTGGAAGCGGCCCGTGCCGGTGAGCAGGGACGCGGTTTTGCGGTGGTGGCTTCCGAAGTTCGTACCCTGGCCCAGCGCAGTGCGTCCGCGGCCAAGGAGATCAAGGCCTTGATTGATGATTCGGTCAGTCGTGTGGATAACGGCAGCCGTCTGGTGGAACAGGCCGGTGCCACCATGAGCGAAGTGGTGGCCAGCGTGCGCCGGGTCACCGACGTGGTGGCCGAGATCTCGGCGGCGAGCAACGAACAGAGCGACGGCATCGAGCAGATCAATCACGCCATCGTGCAGATGGACGAAGTGACCCAGCAAAATGCCGCCCTGGTGGAACAGGCCGCCGCTGCCGCCCAGTCCTTGCAGGAACAGTCGGGCCGCCTGGTGGAAACGGTGAGCATCTTCAAGCTCAGCAGCCATGAGACGCCGCGTGCGCAGCCCGCGCGCAAGCCGGTGCCGCCCAAGGCCAGCAGCAAGCCGGTGGCCGCCGCGCCGGCCGCACCGGCCGCACCGGCCAAAGCCGCTGTGGCAGCATCCGCGCCGGCACCCAAGGCCCTGCCCGCGAAACCGGCCGCGTCAGCCAGCGCCAAGGCCGGCAGCAAGGCCATGGCGGCCGATGACGGGGATTGGGAACAATTCTGAACTAACTATCGCAGGCTCCGGGACCAGGTCCGTCTTCCGGACCTCACCCTGCTTTCTCAAGTATTGGCCAAAAGCGCCGTTCAGCATCTGCTGTCCGGCGCTTTTTACATGCGTCTGGCGATCCAGTGCGACGTTGCATTCCGCCAACAATTTGCTGACAGAAAGACATGCATGTCTTCACAGCCAACAAGGGGGTAAGTATGAACATCAAAGATATCAGGATCAGTGTCCGGCTGGCCGTCTGCTTCGCCGTGCTCATCGGGGTGATGTGCGTGATCACGGGGATCGCGCTCAAGAGCCTGAACCGGGTCGAGAAGTCCACCGCCGAGATCGTCGAGGACCGTTACCAGAAGATCGCCCTGGCCAGTGACATCAGTGACAACGTCAATGGCGCCGTGCGCAGCCTGCGCGATGCCTTGCTCGGCCGCACGCCCGAGGAATCGGCGAAGTACACGGAACAAGGGCAGTCCTTCAGCGCCAAGACCGGCAAGGCGCTGGCGCAGATCGAGAAACTGCTTACCAGCCCGCGCGACAAGGACATGCTCAAGATGGTCATGGATGCCCGCAATGCCTACACGCCCTCGCGTGACAAGCTGCGGGAACTGATCAAGCAGAACAAGAAGGAAGAGGGCACCGAATTGCTCTTCAAGGAAGTCGTGCCCGTCCAGGACAAATACCTCAAGGCGCTCGATGACTTCGTGGCCTACCAGAAGACCATGATGGACGAGAGCGTGCTCCAGGGCAAACAGACCGCCAGTTCCGCCACCAGCCTGATGCTGCTGCTCTCGGGTGCGGCCATCCTGATCTGCGTCGCTGCCGCCTGGCTGGTCACGCGCTCCATCACGGGTCCGCTCAACCAGGCCGTCAGCATCGCCGGTGCGGTGGCGCAGGGCGACCTGACGGTGCGCATCGAGGCCACCACCAAGGATGAGACCGGCACCCTGCTGGCCTCACTGAAGTCCATGAACGAGAACCTGCATCGCATCGTCACCCAGGTCCGCCAGGGGACCGATGCCATCACCACCGCGTCGAAGGAAATCGCCAGCGGCAACCTGGACCTGTCCTCGCGCACCGAAGAGCAGGCCGGCTCGCTGGAAGAAACCGCCTCGGCCATGGAAGAGCTGACTTCCACCGTCAAGCAGAATGCCGACAACGCCCGCCAGGCCAACACCCTGGCCGCCACCGCCTCCGAAGTGGCGGTGCAGGGCGGCAGCGTGGTGGGGCAGGTGGTGCAGACCATGGGAGAGATCAATGATGCGTCCCGCAAGATCGTCGACATCATCAGCGTCATTGACGGCATCGCCTTCCAGACCAACATCCTGGCGCTGAACGCGGCGGTGGAAGCCGCCCGTGCCGGCGAGCAGGGACGCGGCTTCGCGGTGGTGGCCTCCGAAGTGCGCACCCTGGCCCAGCGCAGCGCATCGGCCGCCAAGGAGATCAAGGCCCTCATCGATGATTCGGTGACGCGGGTAGACAACGGCAGCCGCCTGGTGGAGCAGGCCGGCAGCACCATGAGCGAAGTGGTGGCCAGCGTCAAGCGCGTCACCGACGTGGTCGGCGAGATCTCGGCCGCCAGCAGCGAGCAGAGCGCCGGCATCGAGCAGATCAACCGCGCCATCGCGCAGATGGATGAAGTCACGCAGCAGAATGCCGCGCTGGTCGAGGAAGCGGCGGCCGCTGCGCAATCCCTGCAGGAGCAATCGCACCGCCTGTCAGAGACGGTCAGCATCTTCCGGCTGGATAGCCAGCATGCGGCGATGGGGGCTGCGACTGCCTACGCCAAGCCGGTGGCCAGCAAGCCCGCCGCTCCCAAGCCAGCGGCGCACAAGCCTGCCGCCACGCCGCCCGCGCCAGTCCTCGCGGTACCCGCCTTGCCGGCCAAGACGGCCGCCAACGCCGCCATTGCCAAGGCCAGCAGCAAGGCACCGCCGGCCGGTGAGGGGGATTGGGAACAATTCTGAACTAACTCTCGTGATCAGGCGCGCAGCTCGACCCCACCCGGAAAGGCGATGCGCACCACCAGCCCGCTGCCTTGCGCCGGGGCATCCAGCGTGACGCTGGCCCTGTGCATGGCGGCGATCTCGCGCACGATGGCCAGCCCCAGCCCGGTACCCCCCGGGTTGACTTGCTGGGTGGCCCCGGCGCGATAGAAGGGTTCGAACACTTTTGCGCGCTCGGCCTCGGCGATGCCGGGGCCGTTGTCTTCCACCTCCAGCAGGGCCGCAGTCGGCTGCCCCGGACGGCGCATGGCGCGCACGCGCAAGGTGACCTGGCCGCCGATGGGCGTATAGCGGATCGCATTGTCCAGCAGGTTCACCATCAGTTCATGCAGCAGCAGGGCATTGGCTTCGATGCCGACGTCGCCCTCTTCCTCGAAGGCCAGCCCGATGCGCCGCGCCACCGCCTGCTGCGATAACTCCAGCGCGACCTGCCGTGCGGCATCGGTGAGCGAGACGCGCATGGTGCCGCCCTCGGCCGCGCCATGTTCGGCGCGCGCCAGGGTCAGCAGGCGATTGGCCAGATGTACGGCGGAATCGGTGGTGCGGGCCATGCCCTCCACCAGCTCGCGCAGCTCGGCCGGGTCGAGCCGCGTGCGGCGCAGTTCGCGCAGGGTCAGTTCGGATTGGGTCTTCAATACCGTCAGCGGCGTACGCAACTGGTGCGAGGCATCGGCGATGAAGCGCCGCTGCGCACTGATGAGGGCCTGCAGCCGCCCCATGTAGCCATTCATGGCCTGCACCAGCGGGCGCATTTCCTTGTGTACCAGTGCCGGATCAAAACCGGACAGGTCGGTCGGCGCACGCGACTCCACCTCGCCCTTGAGCTGCATCACCGGACGCAGCACGAAGCGCACCGCGAACCACACCAGCAGCGCCGCCACGCTCACCAGCGTGCCCTGGCGCCACAGCGTGTCGAACAGGATCTTGCGCGTCATGCCGTTGCGGCCCTCCATGGTTTCGCCGACCTGGATCAGGGCGATGCCGCGCATGCTGTCGTCATACACCGGCTGCAGCAGCGCGGCGATGCGGATGGGCTGGTTGTGATAGTCGGCCTGGTAGAAGCGCACCAGGGCCGGATAGACTTCCGAGCGCTTGACGTTGGCAGGGACCGGCGGCAAGTCTTCGTAGCCGGACACCAGTTCCCCTTTCAGGCCCGTGACCTTGTAGTAGATGCGGCCCAGGGTATCGGTCTCGAAGCTGTCCAGCGCCACGTAGGGCACGTCGGCCGTGACATGGCCATTGACGATGGAGACCCGTTCGGCCAGCGCACGGGTGGAGGCCAGCAGCGAACGGTCGTAGGCCAGGTCGGCCACTTCCAGCGCGTTGTAGTAGACCGAGACCGCGTCCAGCGCCACCAGCAGCGTCAGCGGAATCAGCAGCCAGCGCACCAGCTGGCTGCGCAGGTTGCCCAGTCGGCGGGTGGCCTGCGCCATTACGCGGCCTGCAGCAGGTAGCCCAGGCCGCGCAGGGTGGTGATGCCGACGCGGCCGGCGCCCTCGTGTTCCAGCTTCTTGCGCAGGCGGTGGATGTAGATCTCGATGGCGTCCACGCTGGCATTGTCATCCAGCGAAAAGACCTGCTGGAACAATTTGTCCTTGGGGACCGTATGGCCCTGGCGCATGATCAGCACTTCCAGCACCGCGTGTTCGCGCGGGGTCAGCGCCAGCAGTTCGCCGTGATAGGTGAAGGTGCGCGATACCGTATCGAAGCACAGCGCACCGCAGGCCACGGTCACCGCTTCCTGGCTCTGCGAGCGGCGCAGCAGGGCCTTCACGCGCGCTTCCAGTTCTTCCAGTTCGAAGGGTTTGGCCAGATAGTCATCGGCCCCCAGGTTGAGGCCGCTGACGCGGTCAGCCAGGCCGCCGCGTGCGGTCAGGATCAGCACCGGCGTGCGGCTGCCGCGCGCACGCATGCGTTTGAGGACTTCCAGTCCATCCATGCGCGGCAGGGTCAGGTCGAGGATCACCAGCGCATAGTCTTGCGTGAGCAGCAGGCTGTCGGCATCGGCACCGTTGTGCGCGCACTCCACCGTCAGGTGGGCGTCGCGCAGGGCCTTGGACAGCCAGCGGGAAAGTTCGATATGGTCTTCGACCAGCAGGATGCGCATGCGGCGGCCCTTTTACTTTTACTTGTACGTTGCGGTACGGCTTGTCTCCAGCGCGGATGCTAACAGATGGGCCGCCGCCTTTGAAATGTCCCCATCCGGCCATTGTGGAAACTGCGTAGCATCGATCCCACACTGACAGCTTCGCTGAAAGCCGGCTGAAAGGCTTTTCTTGTACGATGCGCCCATATCAAAAAATCCAAGCCGGAGACACATCATGACCATCCTTGGGTCCGGACCCGTCCGTACCGTTCTTCCCGCCTCCCGTTTCTGCTGCTGACCGCCATGAAGGCGGACCGCTCGCATCGTTGGCACCACTGTGTTCGCTTGCTGGCCGCCTGTCTGCTGGCCTGTGCGATGCCGTGCGCGCTGGCGGCCGAGTGCATCGTTCCGGCCAAGCCGGGCGGCGGCATGGACGCCTCGTGCAAGCTGTTGCGCCGGGCCATGCAGGAAGAGGGCGGCAAGCAGGACTTCAAGGTGGCGTATTTGCCCGGTGGCATCGGTGCCGTGGCCTGGAGTTCGGTGGTCTCGCAGCGGCGCGGTGGACCGGAGACGCTGGTGGCGTTTTCGGGCGGCTCGCTGCTGAGCCTGGCGCAAGGCAAGTATGGCCCCGCCGATGTGGGCGATGTGCGCTGGGTGGCCGGGATCGGCATCGATCACGGCATGATCGCGGTACGTAGCGATGCGCCGTGGCGCAACCTGAAGCAGTTGCTGGAAGCGATCCGCAAGGATCCGTCGGCGGTCACCGTGGGTTTGTCCGGGACCGTGGGCAGCCAGGACTGGTTGAAGATGGCGCTGCTGGCGCAGCAAGCCGGTTTTACGCCGAGGCAGTTCCGCTTCGTGGCGCTGGAAGGCGGCGGTGATTCGTTTGCCGCCTTGCAGGCCGGGCACGTGCAGGTGATTTCGGGCGATACCTCGGAAGCCGCCTACTTCATGGCCGACGGCAAGGTGCGCATCCTGGCGGTGCTGTCCGAGCAACGCCTGCCGGGCCCGCTGCAGGCAATACCGACCGCACGCGAGCAGGGTTACGAGGTGGTGTGGCCGATCATTCGCGGCTTCTACATGAGCCCGCATGCGCCGGAAGCGGATTACCGGCGCTGGGTCCGGTATTTCGACCGGGTACTGGCCGATCCCGAATTCGATCGCCAGCGCAGTATCGGTGGCTTGCAACCCTTTGCCATGACCGGCAAGCCGCTCTCGGATTACATCGCGCAGACCGTTGCGCGTTATCGCAGGCAGTCCCAGGAGTTGGGCCTGGTGCGCTGATCAGCCAGGTTGCACACGCCGTCAGGCGTGCTCTGCAGCCGGGCCGGCGCAAGGTCCGTTTCATCATCAAGGAGAATCCATGTTGCACAAACGTCGCCTGAGCATTGCGCTCGGCCTGGCCCTCGCTTTGCCCGTCACTTTCAGCGGTGTGGCCCATGCCGACACCCCCGCCGGCTATCCCGCCGATTACGCCAAGGTCATCGAAGGCGCCAAGAAGGAAGGCAAGGTCGTGATCTACAGCACCACCGATTCCAAGGCGGCCGAAGCGCTGATCAAGGATTTCGGTGCGCTCTATCCGGGCGTGAAGGTCGAGTACAACGACATGAACTCCACCGAAGCCTACAACCGCTTCATCTCCGAAGCCGCCGCCGGTGGCGCCACGGCTGACGTGATGTGGTCCTCCTCCATGGACCTGCAGGTCAAGCTGGCCTCCGAAGGCTATGCCGTGGCCTACAAGTCACCGGAAGCCGCCGCCGTGCCGGCCTGGGCCAACTGGAAGGACACTGCCTACGGCACCACCTTCGAGCCCGCTGCCATCGTCTACAACAAGCGCCTGGTGACCGAGGCCGAAGTGCCGACCACCCACGACGAGTTCACCAAGCTGCTGGTCAGCAAGCAGGAAAAATTCAAGAACAAGGTCACCACCTACGACATCGAGAAGTCCGGCGTCGGTTTCAGCCTGATGACCTATGACCTGAAGCACAACCCGCATTTCTGGGACTTCGCCAAGGCCATGGGCGGCGTGGCCGCACGCGTGCAATCCTCGACCGGCACCATGCTGGAGCGCATCTCCTCGGGTGAAAACCTGATCGGCTACAACATCCTCGGCCCCTACGCCCTGGTGCGCGCCAAGAAGGACCCGTCCATCGGCGTGGCCTTCACCAAGGATTACAACCTGGTGCTCTCGCGCGTGATCTTCATCAACAAGGCCGGCAAGAACCTCAATGCCGCCAAGCTGTGGGTGGACTACATCCTCTCCAAGCGCGGCCAGACCATCATCGCCAATGATGCGCAGCTGTTCGCCATCCGTGGCGACGTCACCGGTGCCACCACCTCGGCCGAACTGACCAAGCAACTGGGTGCGTCGCTCAAGCCCATGCCGGTCTCCACCGAACTGCTGGAATACCTGGATCAGAAGAAGCGCCTGGACTTCCTGAAGCAGTGGAAGGAAGCCACCAAGAAGTAAATTTTTTGGATTCATCCTGTCACGGGCCGGGTAGTCCGCAGTGCCAAGGGCGTCACGCCTTCGATACGACCCTGCGGGTCTGCCCAGTCCGAACGGGGTGCAAGTCAGCACCTTGCAACATCGTTGTTCCGGAGCGCGGCCCTGGCCGCTTCCCTGCCTGTCCTGATCCATCTGCCCACTCATGAGGCGCACCATGCAAACCACCACAACGCTACCGCGCAGCGAGCCAGCCCTGCCGACCCGCCGTTTCCGGCTGAACTGGCCGCGCGGCCTGGTCGTGCTGCTGGCAGCCCTGGCCATCTTCGTGCCGCTGCTGCTGATCTTCTATCAAAGCTTCCTGTCGGCCCCGTTCTTCGCGCCGGTCAAGACGCTGACCTTCGATTCCTACCGCTTCATCTTCGATGACCCGGACTTCCGCCAGGCCTTCGTCAATGGCCTCACGCTGGCCACCGGCCTGGCGCTGATCGCCGTCCCGCTGGGCGGCATGCTGGCCTTCCTGATGGTGCGTACCGACCTGCCGGGCCGCAGCTTCATCGCCCCCGCCCTGATGGTGCCGATCTTCGTCTCACCCATGGTGATCGGCTTCGGCTACGTGGTCTCGATGGGACCGGTCGGCTTCTACACGGTGTGGGTCAAGAACCTGCTGTCGGTGTTCGGTTTCGAGGGTGATCCGTGGAACATCTATTCCTTCACCAGCATCGTCATCATCGCCGGCCTGACCCACGTGCCGCACGTCTACCTGTATGCCTCGGCTGCCCTGCGCAGCCTGGGTTCGGATGTGGAAGAAGCGGCCCGCGTGGCCGGTGCCTCGCCGTTGCAGGTCGCGCTCAACGTCTCGCTGCCGATGATCACCCCGGCACTGGCCTACTCCGGCGTGCTGGTGTTCTTCCTCGGCTTTGAAGTGTTCGGCCTGGTGCTGGTGCTGGGCGATCCGGAAGGCCACCTGGTGCTGCCGACCTATCTCTACAAGCTCACCAACAAACTGGGTACGCCTTCGTATCACCTGATGGCAGCGGTGGCCGTGTGCCTGGTGGCGGTGACCATGCCGCTGGTAATGCTGCAGCGCTGGCTGCTGCGCTCGGCCAACAAGTTCGTCGCCATCAAGGGCAAGGGCGCGCGCCAGAAGGCGCTGCCGCTGGGCAAGTGGCGCTGGGTGGCCTTTACGCTCATCGCCGGCTGGCTGCTGTTCACGGTCATCATCCCGCTCTCGGGCATCGGCCTGCGCACCTTCGTTTCGCACTGGGGTGATGGCGTCAACCTGCTGGACGTGCTGACCTTCGAGAACCTGCTCAACGTGTGGGATCAACCCTCGCTGGTGCGCGGCATCATCAACACCGTGCTGATCGGCGTGATCGGCGGCGCCCTGGCCGTGGCCTGCTACACCGCCATCGCCCTGGCCATGCACCGCAAGCAGGACGGCGTGACCCGCTTCCTCGACTACAGCGTGCTGGTGCCGCGTGCGGTGCCGGGCCTGCTGGCCGGCCTGTCCTTCCTGTGGGTGTTCCTGTTCGTGCCCTCGCTGCTGGATTCGGCCCTCAAGGGCATCGACAACCCCATCGCCCTGTGGCTGGTGGACAGCTTCATCCCCGCCCTGCGCGGCCTGCGTTCGACCATCTTCTCGGTCTGGCTGGCTTACTCGGTGGTGTGGATGGCCTACGGCCTGCGCCTGATCAACACCGCCCTGCTGCAGGTCGGCCCGGAACTGGAAGAAGCCGCCCGCGCAGTCGGTGCTTCTCGGTCCCGCGTCACGCGTGACGTCACCCTGCCGCTGGTGCGCTACGGCCTGGTGGGCGCCTGGCTGATGGTGTTCCTGATCTTCGAGCGCGAGTACTCCACCGGCGTCTACCTGCTCTCGCCCGGTACCGAGGTGATCGGCTCGATGATCGTCTCCATGTGGGCCGCCGGCGCAGTGGAACTGGTGGCTGCGCTGTCCTTCATCAACATCACGCTGGTGGCCGTGGGCCTGGGCATTGCGCTGCGCTTCGGCGTCAAGCTGCACGACTGACCTGCACCGAAAGCACGGCCGGTGCCAAGGGTGCCGGCCTCCCGATACAGCAAGAGCATCCTGAGGAATCATCATGACCGAACTTTCCGTCAACGACCTGCACCTGGACTATGGTACCGGCGCCTCCGCCAACCCCATCCTGAAGGGTGTTTCCATGCAACTGCAGCGCGGTGAAGTGGTGGCGCTGCTGGGTCCCTCCGGCAGCGGCAAGACCACGCTGCTGCGCGCCGTGGCCGGGCTGGAATCGCCCAAGGCCGGCACCATCGACATCGGCACCCGCCGCGTTTTTGATGGCGCACGCAACTTCGAGATGCCGGCCGAAGAACGCAATCTGGGCCTGGTGTTCCAGTCCTATGCGCTGTGGCCGCACAAGACCGTGGCCGACAACGTCGCCTATGGCCTCAAGCTGCGCAAGACCCCCTCGGCCGAGATCGCCAAGCGCGTCAAGGAAGTGCTGTCCCAGCTGGGCCTGGGCCATCTGGGCGAACGCTATCCGCACCAGCTCTCCGGCGGCCAGCAGCAGCGCGTGGCCATCGCCCGTGCGCTGGTCTACAACCCGCAGGTGATCCTGCTGGACGAACCGCTCTCCAACCTCGACGCCAAGCTGCGCGAGGAAGCACGCGCCTTCCTGCGTGAACTGATCGTGCGCCTGGGCCTGTCGGCGCTGATGGTGACCCACGACCAGGGCGAGGCCATGGCCATCTCCGACCGCATCCTGCTGCTCAACAATGGCCGCATCGAACAGCAGGGCACGCCGCAGAGCATGTACCAGACCCCCAATACCCTGTTCACCGCCGAATTCATGGGCAGCAACAACAAGCTGGCGGCCGAGGTGGTCAGCCGCGAGGGCGACCGCGTGACCGTCAAGCTGGATGGCGGCACGGCGGTGGCGACCCTGCGCGGACGCGAGGATGCCAAGCCCGGCGAGCAGCTCACCGGCATCATCCGGGTCGAGCAGGTGCGCATCGCGGGTGAGCAGACCGGCAATGCGATTCGCCTGCCGCTCTCGACCTGCATGTACCTGGGCGACCGCTGGGAATGCCTGTTCAAGGTCGAGGGCGGACCGGCCGGTTCGGTCGGCCTGCGCGCTCACGCACCGCAGCGCCTGGACCAGGGCGAATACTGGCTGTCGCTGCCGGAACAGGCCTTGTGGGCATTCTGAAAAACTAAGGTGGCCGAACGGGATGTCTAAGTTTCCCGTTCGGAAAAACTTAGTTTTTTGACGTTTCATCGCATCGATGAAAACCAGCGAGCAAGGCTACCCGCCATCGCCTCGCTCACCCGGAAAAGCCATCAGGAGCACACCGGGTGCATGAACAGAAGACGTCGCACGGCACGGCCGTGCCGACGCCATCCAACGCTTTCAACCAAGGAGATCTCAGTGCAAAGGAATCACCTCGCCGCCAGCATGCTGGCCGCATTCGCCGCGTTCGCCACGACTTCCGTGCAGGCGCAAACTTCCGTTACCGTCTACGGCCTGATCGATTCGGGCGTGGAATATGTCACCAATGCCAATGCTGCCGGCAACAGCCTGGTGCGCCTGAGCTCGGGCACCATGAACACCTCGCGCATCGGCTTCCGTGGTACCGAAGACCTGGGCGGTGGCCTGAAAGCCATCTTCCAGCTGGAAAACGGCTTCAAGCTGGATAACGGCGCCTTCGACGGCGATTCCAACCAGCTCTTCAACCGCCAGTCCAACGTCGGCCTGGAAGGCGGCTTCGGCCGCGTGGTGGTGGGCCGTTCCTTCTCCACCACCTATGACTTCATCCTGCCGTTCGATCCGATGGGCTACTCGGCCAACTATTCCTGGGTGACCTCGGCCGGTGCCACCGGTGGCCGCAAGGATGGCATGCCGACCGGCGTGTCCAACCTGGTCAAGTACCAGGGCGAGTTCGCGGGCGTGAAGGTCGGTGCCATGTACGGCTTCGGCGAAGTGGCCGGCGAGACCAGCAACGGTGCCAAGTACGGTGTTGGCCTGGGCTGGGGTTCGGGTCCGTTCAGCGTGGCCGCGACCTATGACCGCAACAACAGCGTGAGCACCACCAACGCCCCGTATGACCGCGCCACCAGCGCCCACCTGGCCGCCGGCTACCAGCTGTCGGATGCCTGGAAGTTCAACCTCGGCTACCGCTACTACAAGAAGACCCTGGCCAGCGGCGCTGCCGACCAGCGCAGCGACTTCATCTGGGGCGGCGTGACGTACAAGTTCACTCCGGCCATGAGCGTGATCGGTGCGATCTACTACCAGAACATCAAGAACGTGGCCAACGATGCTGATCCCATCATGTACTCGCTGCGCCTGAAGTACGCGATGTCCAAGCGCACCGACCTGTACCTGAGCACGGCCTATGCCAAGGCCAAGAACAACCAGCTGGTGGGCCTGTCGCGGGATGACGTCGGCTTCTCCAACAGCCAGTTCGGCATGACCCTGGGCATGCAGCACCGCTTCTGATGTCCGTGTAGCACCCTGGCCCGGCGCGCGCAGTTGGCGCGCGGGCCACGATAGTCTTGAGCCGTCATTGACCGGCGCACCCCTGCTCATGGCAGGGGTGCGCCG
>JGI1221J13441_10000145_pt1 | contig 35785 bp, 25 predicted proteins | sample LakVidmifraction_4_FD_13441 | JGI IMG/M metagenome (IMG submission 13441) | reverse complement strand
GCCGGCAGCGGCAGCCCCAGCCACTTCTGGGAGATGGCGTTGAGGCTGCCGTCCTTCTTGGCATCGGCCAGGATGGCGTCGACCTTGTCCTGCAGCTTCTTCTCACCCTTGTTCAGGCCGATGAAGCAAGGCGAATCCTTGATCAGGAACTTGGTCTCGGGCTTCTTGGGCGGGTTCTTGGCGATGATGGCGGCGGCCACCACGTTGCCGGTCGCCACCAGCTGCACCTGGCCGGAGAGGAAGGAGCTGATGGTGCTGTTGTTGTCTTCGTAGCGCTTCACGGTGGTCGAGGCCGGCACGATCTTGGTCAGTTCCAGGTCTTCCACCGAGCCACGGGTGACGGCAATGGTCTTGCCGGCCAGGTCGGCGGCGCTCTTGACCGGCAGGTCGGCGGGGCCGAACACGCCATTGAAGAAGGGCGCATAGGCAGCGCTGAAGTCGATCACCTTCTCACGCTCGGCGTTCTTGCCCATGCTGGAGATGACCAGGTCGACCTTCTTCGTGGTCAGGTAGGGAATGCGGTTGGCGCTGGAGACCGGGATCAGTTCGACCTTCACGCCCATCTTCTTGGCGATCAGGTTGGCCACGTCGATGTCGAAGCCCAGCGGCTTGAGGTCGCTGTCGACCGAGCCGAACGGCGGGAAGTCGGCCGGCACCGCCACGCGCAGCGTGCCGTGCTTCTGGATATCGTCCAGGGCGTCGGCGCGGGCAGCCGAAGCGGAGAACATCATGGCGCCGGCCATCAGGCCGAGCAGGAGTTTGGTCAGTTTCATAGCAGTTTCCCTTGGGTTGACGTCATTGACTACGTTGATGAGTGGCCTGTTGTGCAGCTCAAGGCCGTTTGCTTTCCTGGCGCGGCAGTCCGGTCTCGCCCGCAGACCCCTGCCGCGACACCGATGCCAGCGCCTGCCGCAGCGGTTCCAGCGGATCGCTGCTGCGCACCTGGGTGAGCCCTGATTCCACATGCTGCAGGTGGTCCTGCATCAGTTGCTCTGCCCGTTCCAGATCGCCGCGTTCCAGCGCTTCGACGATCAATACATGTTCCGAACACGAATCCTCAGCCTGCTCCGACGACTGGTGCAGCATGGCCGTCAGGGTGGTACGCGCGGTCAGGTCGCGCAGCGTTTCCGACAGCAGCGAGTTGCCCAGGCATTCGCACAGGCAGACATGGAAGTCCCCCAGCAGATAGCTGCGCGCCCCCACATCGGCCCCGGCGATGGCCGCCTCTTCGCGTGCGATGTGATCGCGCAGCTGGCCGATGGCCTGCGCGCTGATCGGCCGCACCCGCGCCTGGCGCAACAGTCCCAGTTCGATCACGCGGCGTGCCTCGAAGGCTTCGCGCGCCTGTTCGGCAGTCGGCTCGATGACGAACCAGCCGCGCCGGGCACTGACGGTGACGATGCCACGCGCCATGAGCCGGGTCAGCGCTTCGCGCACCTGGGTACGCGAGACGCCGAACAGGTCGGCCAGCTGCTGCTCGCCCAAGCGCGTCCCCGGTGCCAGTTGCTTGGCGAGGATGGCCTCGGTGATGCGGACCGCAATCTGCGACGACGACTTGGCGGAAGGATCGGTGTTCATATCCCCTCATCAGCAAGTTGTGTGCCACGCTGATATACAAGATTGGCATACAACAAGCCGCGACGATTATTGGCGGCCAGACGCCGGTGTGGCAAGGGTTTGCGCGGGGTGTCGCAACGCGGTCACGTTGGCGGGAGGGCGGGTGATGCGGCGCAAAATGGGCGAAATGAAGGAGTGGGCGCAGGGCTTGCCTGCTTTTGGTGCGCTTGAGCCTGCCACACGCGGGTTTGGGCTGCCCTGCTTTTGTGCGCCGCATTGTCGAATATGAATGCATTGGCCATTTCAGGCAGCGGATTATCTTGGATGGGCGTCAAAATATTCACATCAAGAGACATCGAAATTCCCTTCAAGTAATAAACTTGCAGTTGAATCTAGTTAGAATCTGATACAAATTGCTAACAAGCACACAGGGAAAATCCGGCAAATTTAACAAGAACAAGGATGGAAGCTCATCCATGTCAGGATTTTCCGGATTTCCGCAATGCCGCAGCCGTGGTTTCATACGGCCTGCCAAATTGATAACAAATCCATCAGGGAGAGCCCGTGCCGCGCTCTGCAGCAAGCCAAGCCATACAACAAACAGCCGGCCGGACCTGGCGCGCCTTGCGGGCGCTGGCCTGGACCCTGGCCGCCAGCGCGGCGGCGCTGGTGACCGGTGCCGCGCCGGCCCAGAACCCGGCGGCGGCCACGGCGGCCGCGCCCACCTCGATCGCCTTCTATTACGGCCCCAATCCCCCGCTGGCTGACCTGCAGGCCTTTGACGTGGCCGTGGTGGAACCGGCCTTCGTGCGCGACCCGGCCGCACGCACGCGCAGTGCGGCCAACGGGGCGCACCAGCTGTTTGCCTATGTCTCGCTGGGCGAGGTCCAGCCTTCGCGGCCTTACTACAAGCAGATGCCGCCCGGCCTGCTCAAGGGCGACAACGCCGCCTGGGGCAGCCGCGTGATCGACCAGACCGCGCCCGGCTGGCGCGACTTCTTCCTCGACAAGATCGTGGCCCCCTTGTGGGCACAGGGCTGGCGTGGATTCTTCCTCGACACCCTGGATTCCTACCAGCTGTTCGCCAAGGCCGATGCCGAGCGCGCCGCCCAGACCCAGGCCATGATCGCCACCCTGCGCGAATTCAAGCGCCGCTATCCGGAGGCCAAGCTGATTCTCAATCGCGGCTTCGAACTGTTCCCCGACGTGGCTCCGCTGACGTATGCGGTGGCTGCCGAATCGCTCTATCGCGGCTACGACGCCGGCCGCCGCAGCTATGGCGCCGTCACCGACAATGACCGCGCCTGGCTCTCCGGCCAGCTGCGCACCATCCGCGACCGCTATCGCCTGCCGGCCATCGCCATCGATTACGTCGACCCGTTCCAGCCCGGTGCCCGCGCCCTGGCGCGCGAGACGGCCAAAAAGATCAGCGCCGACGGCTTCCTGCCCTGGGTGGCCGATGGCACGCTGATGTCCATGGGCGTGTCCAGTGTCGAACCGGTGCCGCGCAATGTGCTGGTGCTGCTCGATGTGGCCCAGGGCGATGACCTGCATACCACCGAGGCACAACGCTTCCTGGGCATCCAGCTGAATCACCTCGGCTTGCGTTACGAATTCCGTGAAGTCGGCCGCGAGGGCCTGCCCACCGAGCCACTGGCCGGACGCTATGCGGGCGTGGTGACCTGGTTCCGCAGCGGTACCGATCACCAGCGCCTGGGCCCGTGGATCGGGCAGCGCATCAAGGAAGGCGTGCCGGTGGCCATCTTCAATGCCTTCGGTTTCCAGATGACCAAACTCAGCGCCGGCATGCTGGGGCTGACCAGTTTTTCCGCCCCTGCGCCGGAACAGCTGGAGGTCACGCAAGCCGATCCCGAACTGATGGGTTTCGAGACCAAGCCGCGCGTGGACCGCACGCAGCTGGAGCTGGTGCGCCTGACCGATCCTGCCGCCAAGTCGCTGCTGCGCATGAAGGATGGCCGCAACAACATCTACGATGCCGCCGCCATCATGCCCTGGGGTGGTTTCGCCCTGGCCCCGTTCGCCACCACCACGCTGCAGGTGATGGACCCGCCGCGCTGGGTGCTGCAGCCCATGCTGTTCCTCAAGCGCGCGCTGCGCCTGCCCGCCATTCCGGTGCCGGACGTGACCACCGAGGGTGGCCGGCGCATCCAGACCAGCCACCTCGATGGCGATGGGTTTCCTTCCAAGGCCGAGTATCCGGGCTCGCCCTTTGCGGTCGAAGTGCTGCAGCGGGAGATCTGGGACCGTTACCGCTTTCCCGTGACGGTCTCGGTGGTGGAGGGCGAGCTGAGCCCGCAGGGCGTCTATCCGCAGCTCTCCGCGCAGACCACGGCGCTGGCGCGCAAGATGTTCACGTTGCCTTATGTCGAGCCGGCCAGCCATTCCTTCTCGCATCCCTTCAACTGGGCCGATGCGATGTATGACACCCGCACCGCCGACATCAACCAGATGGATGGCGATGCCTCGCGCACGCTGGACATCCCCAACTACAAATTCAACCTGCAGCGCGAGATCAAGGGGTCGATGGACTACATCAACAAGACCCTGCTGCCGCCCGGCAAGAAGGCTGAAGTCTTCCTCTGGACCGGCAACTGCGTGCCGCCGCCCGAGGCCATCGCCCAGACCTATCTGGACGGTTTCCTCAACATGAACGGCGGCGACACCATGATCACCAGGAGCCGCAACACCTGGACCGACATCGCCGCGCAAGGTGTGCGCAAGCAGGGCTGGTACCAGGTCTTCGCGCCCAACCAGGACGAGAACGTCTACACCGGCAACTGGACCGGTCCCTTCTACGGTTTCGAGCGCGCCATTGAAAGCTATGAACTGACCGGCGAGCCGGTCCGCTTCAAGGCGGTGGACATCTACTACCACTTCTATGCCGGCACCAAGCCCGCCTCGGTGGCGGCCCTGCACAAGATCCACCGCTGGGCGGAGGCGCAGCCGTTCACGCGGCTGTACGTCTCGCAGTACATCCGCAAGGTCATCGATTTCGAAAACACCAGCATCGCCCGCACCGCCGATGGCACGCTGGTGTATCGCACCGGCGAGTATCTGCGCACGCTGCGCATCCCGGCCGATGCGCCTGACGTGGATTTGTCACAGCCCGGCATCGCCGGGATCGCGCCGGGCCCGAGTGGCCGTTACCTGATCACGTCGGCCGGAGAAGTGCGCATCCGCCAGCGCAGCAGCAGCGAGCAATCCGATGCGTCGCCGGCCTTGCCCATGCTGCTGGAAGCGGCCGGCCAGGTCGGTGATTTCCAGCGCAGCATCAACGGCAACAAGGCCGAGCTGCGTTTTTCGCTCACCGCCAATGGCGTGACGACCTTCAGCGTCAGCGGCGCGCGCGCCTGTACCGCCACCGCCGATGGCGTGGCGCTGGCCAAGGGCAAGTCGGTCAGCATCACCGGCCAGGCGTGGTACCGCAATTTCACCGGCAAGACTGCAGTTCATCAATATGACATCGGCTCCGCAACCGCCCCGCTCGCGACAACACGGCACCTGGTACTCGTTCAATGCACCTTATGAACGGGCCAGGCTGTTCTCGCCCTGGACGATCGCCGGCTTCGCGCTGGCAGTCGGGACGGTGCTCGCCCTGGTCTATCCCAAGGTCTCGCTGCAGCAGCGGCTGGAAGTGGCCAATGCCAGCGGCAAATCCGACCAGCTGACGGTCGAGTACATCAAGGTCTTCCTCAAGGCCCAGCCCGGCAATGCGGCGCTGCGTGCCGAGCTGGTCAAGCAGATGATCGACCTCGGCCAGTTCGGGGAGGCGCGTGCGCAACTGGCCCTGCTGCAGATGGACAGCAGCGCGGCCGCACGCCTGTCGGCGGCCTGGCTGGAATACCGCATCCGCCAGCAGGAAGTCTTTGCCCTGCCGCTGGGTTCGCCCGAGCGCACGCCGTTGCTGGCACAGTTGCGCGAACAGCTCAATGTGCTGATGACCTATCCGCTCACTGCACAGCAATGGCTGACGCTGTCGCAGGATGCGCTGGCACTCGGTGACGGCGAGTCCGCCCGCGCCGCCTTCGCGCGCCTGCTGGCCGATCGCGGCACGGCCGACATGTCCTATACCGAAGCGGTGCGCCTGGGCCAGCAAAGCCTGGGCGTGGGCGATTACCACAGCAGCGCGGCCTTCTACCTGCTGGCCATGCAACACGCCGGATCGCTGGCGGCGCGCCGCGAGAATTTCCTCGATGCGATGCGGACCTTGCAGGCCGGCGGCTTTTACCAGGAAGCGCTGGCCGCCGCCGAAGCCAACCTCGGTCCACTGGCCAATGACAAAACCGTGCTGCTCTACCTGACGCGGCTGGCCCAGGCGGCCAATCGTCCGGATGCCGCCGAGCGTTACGTGAAGCAGTTGCTGCAATTGTCGATGGCGCGTGTGCCGTCGCCGCTGGCGGCTGCGCGGGCCGGGCAGGGGGGCGTGGTGGCCGTGTCCATGCAGAACTTCCGGCAGTCGCTGCAGCAGATGCAATCGCTGCTGCACCATCCCCGGCGCCTGCACAATGAACTGCAGCGCGCGATGCAGCAGGGCCGCCTGCTGCGCGTGGCCGGAGAGAACCAGCCCTCGGCGGCCGATGTGGCCTCCAGCCGCGCGCTGGCCAGGCTGCCCTTCGATGAGGAGATCTACACGCTGGCCTACAACGTCTTCCTGGCCAATCGCAACCTGGTCGATGCGCGCCTGCTGGCGCAATCGGCGGTGCGCCAGCGTCCCGATGACGCGGCCTGGCGCAAGCGCCTGGCCGAGGTCTCCGAGTGGAGCGGCGTGCCGGAACAGGCCACGCCGCAATGGCTGGCCTATGCGCGCCTGTCGGGTGACGAGGCGGCGTGGGACAACGTCCTGCGTGCCGCCGCCGGGACCTTTGAACAAGACATGCTGGTCGAGGCCCTGCAGCACAAGATGCAGGTCGAGCCCGGCAATGCGCAGTGGGTCAACCTGCTGGTGGCGCAATACGAAAACATCGGCCAGCCCGAACGCGCCGCCGCCTTGCTGGAAGAGCGTCTGCGCGGCAAGCCGGCCCGCACTCCCGACGCCGCCACCGAGCGCAACGGCACGATGGAAGCGCTGGCCAAGCTGTATCTGCGCATGGGCCGCGATGATGCTGCGCTGGCGACCTTGCGCCGCCAGCGCGAGGAGTTCGGCCCTTCCGCCGCGAACGCCCTGATGACCGCCAATCCCTTGTATCTGCGTGGCCGCCTGGACGATGCGCTGGAAGTGCTGCGCGCTGCCGCCAAGGTGGCACCGGACGGCAATGCCGACTTCTGGCGCACCTATGCGGAAGTGGCGCGCTACATGGGTCTCAATGAAGAGGCGCGCATCGGCTATGACCGGCTGCTGGCCGGTGATCAGGCCGCCGAAGGCGACATGAGCAACATGATGGTGGTGATCCAGGACCGCGAACCGCGCGCCGCCGCCGAGCTGGCCGAGTTCGGTTTCCACCGTACCGGCGTACCCAATTTCGCGGTGCAGGCGCTGACCTATCGTCTGCGTCTCAACGACCTGGAGGGTGCGCGCAGCTTCCTCGCCAGCCTGACTCCGCAGCAGAATGCGGCATTGGAAAAATACGTTCCTTTCCTCAGCGTGCGTTCCTCGGTCAAGCAATTGCAGCGCGATCTCGAGGGCGCGCGTGCCGACATGCGCCTGGCGCTGTCGCTGGCACCGCGCGCGGCCGATGTGCGGGCCGAGACCCTCTGGGTACTGATCGCCACGCGCGATGCCGCACTGCTCAATCGCGCCATGACGATGTGGGCCCATGATGCCGAGACCACGCCGCAACTGTGGGGACCGTACGCCGCCGCCAACATGTCGCTGAACCGGCAGAACCAGGCGCTGCACTGGTTCCGCAAATCCGGCTTCCCGCACGACGATTACCTGTGGCTGATGAGTTATGCCGAGGCGCTGGATGCCACCGGCCAGCCCGACCTGGCCTGGCGCATCCGCCGCCATGCCTGGCTGGAAGTGCGCAATCCGCAACTGCTGCGCAATGTCCCGCCCGGGCAATTGCACGAATGGCGCGATCGTCTGGCGGCGCTGGCACCGCTGTTCATGAGCGCCGATGACAGCGCCCGCGTCATGCGCGCACTGTTGCGCAGCGATGTGACGCTGCCACCGCGGCCGGACGGCCAGTCCAACCCCGCCAACGGCCCGGCCCTGCTCAAGCACATGCAGCAAGCCGCGCGCAGCGATGCCGTCCAGCGCAGCCAGGATGAGGTGCGATCAGCGCAACTGGCCGAGGGGCCGGCAGCACTGTTTGCGCCCACCACCGACACCGGCCAGCGCCCGGGCGATGATGCGCGCTTGTCTTCCGGTGCACGCGAACTGGCGCTGGCCTATGCGATGAACCAGAACCAGTCCGACCTGGCCCGCACCTGGCTGGCCACGCGCTTTGCCAAACAGCTTGACAAGCCGCTGTGGGGCGAGCTGGCCATGGCCCTGGGCAACGATGATCGCCAGCGCTTGAATGCCATGCTGGACAACCTGGCCGACTGGCTGCCCATGTATGACCGCGTTGAAGCGGCCCGCGTGGCCGGACGCGTCGGCCTGGCACAGACGCTGGCCTTCGACCAGCTCGAACGCCTGCCCGCTGACGATGAACTGCACGGACGGCTGACCGGCCTGGTGACCGATGAGCCGCCGCGCTTCTGGGCGGGCTACACCGCCACGCGCGAATTCCCGCTGGCCACCAAGCTGTTCACGGTCAACACCGGCGTGGCGCTCACGCCGGGCACGCGCTTCTCCTTCGGCTACACCGAACGGCACCAGACCGTGGACGACACGACTCTGCTGGGCGATGTGCCGGCGGTGGACCGCCTCTTCGAATTCACCCTGCGCCGTCGCATCGAGGATGGGTTCGTCAGCGCCAGCCTGCAGCACCGCGATGCGATGACTTCCTTCAATGGCCTGCGCCTGGAATTCTCGCAGCAGCTCACGCCCAAGCTCACGCTCTCCGGCAATGGCGGGCTGAACCTGGCGGCCATCGATTCGGCCTTGATCCGCGTGGGCGGACGGCGCAGCGGCGGCGAACTGAACCTGAACCTGCAATTGAGCCGTACCGAATACCTGCGCCTGGGCGGCGGCCTGCAGCGCTACCAGACGCAATCCGGCACGGCGCTCGGCAATGGCCGCACCCTCAATGCCGAAATCGGGACGCACCTGCGCGTGGAGTATCCCAACCTGACCCTGCGCGGCTTCGTCAACGATGCCAAGTTCAGCGATCGCGGCGCCAGTGATGACCAGATCGCGCGCCTGGTCCCGGCCGGCAACGATCCGACCGGCTTCCGCTACATGCCGCTGGATGCGCGCTCGTGGGGTGTCGCACTGGGTGCCGGCACCGTCATCGAAAATGCCTACACGCGCGCCTGGCGTCCTTATGCGGAGTTCGGCCTGACCCGCACCTCCGACATCGGCTGGGGCCGCAACCTGCGCGCCGGGGTGGCCGGCAGCGTGCTGGGACAGGACGTGTTGTCGGTAGCGGCGCAGAGCACCAGCGCCACGCCGAACACGCCGCAGCGCGGGTTTGAATTGAATGTGCTCTACAAATGGTTCTACTGAATATGAATCTGAAATTGAAACCGCAGGTGAAGGCCTCGCTGTCCGTACCGTGTCGAAATTGATTGATCAATGAAATCGATGAATCAGCCCTCATTAATCTATGGCCGCGAAAGGCCGCGCATTGCTCCAAGGTGACCACCATGACAAACAAGATCCGCTCCACGCTGTTGAAACTCGGCAGCGCTGCCGTACTGGCCCTGGGCCTGGCCGCCTGCTCCACCGCTGACATCGGCCCCGCGCCGGTGGTACCGGCCGATGCACGCTGGGGCTTGCTGCCCTTCGCCAATCACACCGAGACCCCGCAGGCCGGACTGCGTGCCGAGTCGATCTCGGAGAGCATCCTGCGCGCCAATGGCCTGGCCGAGCTGCGCCGCTATCCGGCTTCGCTCAACAATGAAACCCTGTTCGAGCCGATGGACCGCAAGCAGCTCGATGCCGCCCTTGACTGGGCACGCAGCGAGAACATCACCTATGCGCTCTCCGGCACCGTCGATGAATGGCGCTACAAGGTCGGCATCGATGGCGAGCCGGCCGTGGGCCTGACGCTGCAGCTGATCGAGGTCTCCAGCGGCAAGGTGGTCTGGGCAGCGGCCGGTGCGAAGAGTGGCTGGAGCCGCGAAGCCTTGTCGGCCGTGGCGCAGAAACTCATGCGCAGCCTGCTGTCGCCCTTGCGCGCGCTGGCGCGGACCTCGGCGGCCGTCAATGCGGCCAATGCCGCAGATGCTGCGGCGCAGGCCGAGTCCGCCACACCCGAGATGCAGCGCCCCTGATGGGAGAGAACGTGAACGACAGCCAACGGCCCACTGCACCACCGGTCTCCGGACGTCCCGGCGGTGGCCAGCCTTGGGCGGCCAGTCCGCGCCCGGCACCGACGGCGGCGCAGAAGCGCCAGAAGTTCTGGGCACGCCTGTTTACGCGCTTCGATACCGACAGCGGATCACCGCGCAAGGCGGCCCTGCGCATCGTCGAGACCATTGCGCTGGTCGCCGCCGCGCTGGCCGTGGCCTGGTGGCTCTCGCCGGAAGATCCGTTCGGGCTGGAGGCGCAATTCCCCTGGCTGTGGCTGATGCCGGCCATCCTTGCCATGCGCTACGGCAGCACGCTGGGCGTGGTGGCGGTGGCCACCATGCTGGGGGGCTGGTATCTGCTCATGCATGGCCATCATGAGGATGAGGCGCAGGCCGTGGTGTCGGCGGCGCAGGCCTTTCCGCAAGCCTATTTCCTGGGCGGGCTGGTGTTGACGCTGCTGTGCGGCCAGTTCGCCGAAGTGTGGAATGCGCGCAGCCGCCGCCTGCGCGGGGTGAATGCCTACCTGGAAGAGCGCCTGACCATGCTCACCAAGAATCACTTCCTGCTGCGCCTGTCGCACGAGCGGCTGGAGCAGGATCTCTTGTCCAAGCCGCTGACCCTGCGTGAATCGCTGGACCGCATGCGCGCCCTCACGCTCACGCAATACCTGCTGGACCCGGGGCGCATGCCGGCACCGGATGCCTTCCTGCAGATCTTGGTGCAGAGCTGCCAGGTGGAGTCGGCCTCAGTCTTCGCTTGCGATGTTCATGGCCACGTCCTGCCTGAGGCGGTGGCCAGCGTGGGCAAGGTCACGCCGCTGGCGGCCGACGACCCGCTGGTGCGCTATTGCCTGACGCAGCAGAAGCTGGGCCATATCCAGACCGAGAGCCTGAACCAGACCCTGCGCAACCAGAGCCGCTATCTGGTCTGTGCGCCCTTGCGCAACTACGAGGGCCGCCAGTTCGGCTTGCTGGTGGTGGAGCAGTTACCCTTCCTGGCCCTGAACGAAGACACGCTGCAACTGATGTCGGTGCTCATCGACTACTACGCCGACGGCATCGAGATGGGCGACAGCGCCCGCGCCATCCTGCAGCAGCTGCCGACCTGCCCGCCGGAACTGGCGGTGGACCTGGTGCGCCTGCATCGCCTCAAGCGCAGCACCGACATCGATTCCTCGCTGGTGGCGCTGGTGTTCGGTGACGACGAACTCTCACGCGACATGTACGATCAGGTACGCCGCCTGAAGCGCGCCGCCGATGTGGTGTGGACCTACAAGGCCGGTGGCCGCAACGTGTTGATGACCTTGCTGCCGCTGGCCGGACCGGCAGCGGTGGATGGCTACCTGATGCGCATCGAGACCGCTTCGCACGCGCAGTTCGACAACAAGTCCCTGGCCAACTTCGCCGCTGCGCACACCGCTGCGCTGGGCAGCGATGAGCCGATGCGCCTCTTGATCAACCTGGTGGAACGCTGTGCTGCTTAAACTCTCCGCTGCCGGTCTGAGTTTCGAGACCGCCTCTGTGGCCCTGCTGCTGCAGGGCGGCAACGGGCTGGGCGTACTCTCCGGTTATCTGCTGCTGCACCTGGCCTCCTCGGCGCTGTTCGCGCTGGCCATCGCGCAGGTGGCCCCGCCGCAGTACCGGCGTCCGCGCACGGCCTTGCTGTTGTATTTGTTCTTCTTCAATTTCTTCATTCCCATCGGCGGCGTGCTGTGTGCCGTGGTGGCGCTGCTGGTGGCCGTGCTCTGGCCCAAGGACAAGCCGGAAGACCATTTCGACACCACCCAGGCCCCGGCCTTCGTCACCGCGCGCAGGCGCGAGGGCAGCGGTTTTTCCGGCAACCGTGTGCGCGCCCAGCTGGGCAACGTCGCCACGCCCGTGGACAAGCGGCTCAATGCGCTGGTGGCGATCCAGAGCACGCCCACGCGCGCCAGCGGCGCTTCGCTGCGCAGCCTGCTGGGCGATCCGGCGGACGACGTGCGGCTGCTGGCCTACGGCATCCTGGATGGCAAGGAAAAGAAGATCACCCAGCGCATCGTCGACATGCGCAACCATCTCAAGACCGTCTCCGACCCCGAGACCCTGAGCATCCTGCACCAGCAGGTGGCCGAGCTGTATCAGGAACTGATCTACCAGAACCTGGTGCAGGGCGACCTGCTGAATTACTCCTACACCCAGATGCGCGAGCACGCCCGGGCGGCGCTGCAGATCGATGCCGCCCAACCGGGCCTGTGGTTCATGCTGGCGCGCATGGAGCTGGCCAACCGCAACGTGGCCGACGCCGCCGAGGCCATGCAGCGCGCCCATGAATATGGTTTTTCGCGCGTGCGTCTTCTGCCTTACCTGGCCGAACTCAGCTTCCTCGAACACGACTACGAACAAGTGCGCAAGCTCTTCATCGAAATGCAATACGATCCCAGCGTGTCCTCGCAGCCGCAGCTGCACCGTTACTGGCGCCATGGCCGGCGCACCATTGCCAACCGGCCTGACACCTTCAGTCCCGCGCCTGCGGGCCGTCCTAGCGGAGGCCGCCGATGAATGCGCCTGTCGTCAAACCGGTCGCCGGCGATGCGTCCTACCAGCGCCGCGCCAAGGACTGCGACGTCATGCTGCTGCTGGAAGGGACCTTCCCGTATGTGAGCGGTGGCGTGTCAAGTTGGGTCAACCAGATCATCCGGGGTTTCCCCGAGATCCGTTTCGGCCTGTGCTTCATCGGCAGCCGGCCCGAGGATTACGGCACCCCCAAGTACGCACTGCCGGACAACGTGGTCCATCTGGAAACGCACTTCATCCACGAACATCTCTCGGCGACGCAGGTGGTGCGTTCGCGCGGCGATGCAGCCGCCTTCGAGCGCATCGACGAACTGCATGCCATGTTCCGCGCCTACGATCGCACTGATGCCACCTCGCATTCGGCGCTGGTGGCGCAACTGGGTGAGCTGATTCCGATGATGGAAGATGGGGGCAAGATGGACCAGGACACCTTCCTCTTCAGCAAGCGTTCCTGGGATTACCTCGCTTCGCAATACCGCATCTTCTGCACTGATCCGTCCTTCGTCGATTACTTCTGGACCGTGCGCATCATGCACCAGCCGGTATGGACCCTGGCCCGCGTGGCGCGCCAGCTGATCCCGGCGCGCTGCTATCACACCATCTCCACCGGTTACGCGGGCTTCCTCGGGGCGCTGATGAAGATGCAGACCGGCCGTCCGCTGATCCTTTCCGAACACGGCATCTACACCAAGGAACGCAAGATCGACCTGTTCCAGAGCGAGTGGATCCGCGACAACCGCAACGTCTTCGAAAAGGATGCCTCGCAGATTCCCTATTTCCGCGAGATGTGGATCCGCTTCTTCGAGGCGCTGGGCCGGCTGTGCTACCAGGCGTCCAACGACATCGTCGCGCTCTACGAGACCAACCGCCTGCGCCAGATCCATGACGGCGCACCGGCCGAGCGCACGCGCAATATCCCCAACGGCATTGACCTGCCGCGCCTGTCCAAGCTGCGCGCATTGCGCAGCGAGAAGATTCCGCCGGTGCTTTGTCTCTTGGGCCGGGTGGTGCCGATCAAGGATGTGAAGACCTTCATCCGCGCCATGCGCACCGTGGTCAACCAGTATCCGGAGGCCGAAGCCTGGATTGCCGGACCGGAAGATGAAGACCCGGCCTATGCCGGTGAGTGCCATGCGATTGCCGATGGCCTGGGCCTGACCGACAAGGTCAAGTTCCTCGGTTTCCAGAAGATCGACGAGCTCATGCCCAAGATCGGACTGGTGGTGCTCTCCAGCATCAGCGAGGCCTTGCCGCTGGTGCTGCTGGAAGGTTTTGCGGCCGGTGTGCCGGCCGTTGCCACCGATGTGGGATCGTGCCGCCAGCTGCTGTATGGACTGTCGGAAGAAGATCAGGCACTGGGCGCAGCGGGGGATGTGGTCGGCATCGCCCAGCCCCAGGCGCTGGCCGACGCGGCATTGAAGCTGCTGACCGATCCGCAGCGCTGGCACGCGGCCCAGGCCGCAGGCATTGCGCGCGTGGAGCGTTATTACACCCAGGACATGATGTTCGGTGCCTACCGTGAGCTGTACCAGCGTTCGCTGGCGCAGGGTGGGCAGGACACCGACGCCGCATCCGGCCAGCCGCTGCGCTGCCCGGTGCGGCACTGACGAGGACCGCCATGGCCGGTATCGGATTTGAACTGCGCAAGATATTGAAGCGCGACAGCCTGCTCTCGCTGATGCAGGCGTATTCCTATGCGGCCCTGATCAGTTCGGGGCCGTGGATCATGTCCATCGTCGGCATCCTGGTCATCGGCCTGGTGAGCTATACGGTGAACATGCCCAAGCTGGCCATCGTGCAGTTCCAGGTCAGCATCACCTACGTGATTTCGCTGTCGCTGATCTTCACCGGCATTTTCCAGCTGGCCCTGACGCGCTTTGCAGCGGACCGCCTGTTTGAAAAGGACAATCACGCCATCCTGCCCAATTTCCATTCGGTGTCGATGGCGGTGACGGTGGTGGGCGGCGTGCTGGGCCTGCTGGCGGTGGCCTTCCTGTTCCCGCAGCAGAGTGCGCTGTACCGGTTGCTGTTGCTGGCGGCCTTCATCATCATGTGCAACATCTGGATCGCCACCATCTTCCTGTCGGGGATGAAGCAGTACAAGGCCATCTTCTGGATCTATGCGCTGGGCTACACCATCACGGTGGTGGCGGCGCTGCTGTTGCGTCCGCTGGGGCTGGAGGGCTTGATGGGCGGCTTCGTGATCGGCCAGGCGGTGTTGTTGATGGCGATGATGGCGCTGATCCTGCGCAATTTTCCGTCGGACCGCTTCATCTCCTTCGAGTTTTACGAGCGCAAGAAACTCTATCCCTCGCTCATGGCCATCGGCCTGCTCTACAACACCGCGATCTGGATCGACAAGGCCATGTTCTGGTACTCGCCCGAGACCAGCCAGGCCATCATCGGTCCGCTGCGCGCCTCGGTGATCTATGACCTGCCGGTGTTCCTGGCTTACCTTTCGATCATTCCTGGCATGGCCATTTTCCTGCTGCGCATGGAGACCGATTTCGTCGAGGACTATGATGCCTTCTACGAGGCCGTGCGCACCGGTGCCTCGCTCGAAACCATCGAGAAACACCGCAACGGCATGGTGGAAACGGTGCGCCTGGGCCTGCTGGAAATCATCAAGATCCAGGCCATCACCACCTTGCTGCTGATGGTGACGGGTGAGTCCATCCTGAAGTGGCTGGGCATTTCCACGCTCTACCTGCCGCTGCTCTACATCGACGTCATTGCGGCCAGCCTGCAGGTGGTGCTGCTGGGCATCCTCAACGTCTTCTTCTATCTCGACAAGCGCCGCATCGTGCTGGGCCTGTGCGGGGGACTGGTGGTGCTCAACTTCGCGCTCACCGCGCTCTCGCTGCACCTGGGTCCGACCTTCTACGGCTTCGGATTTGCGCTGGCGGTGTTCGTGGTGGTACTGGCCGGTTTCGTGCTGCTCACCCGCAAGCTGGAACTGCTGGAGTACGAGACCTTCATGCTGCAATGAGCGCTGCGCTCATTGCGGCACTCATTGAGGCACTCATTGCGGCAACTCCTGTGCCCTCCATTTTTTCCACAGGCGATGCATGCGCTCGTGGCCATCCTTGACCTGGCCCGCCAGGAAGCCGCGCGCATAGCCGATGCTCGCGGCAAGACGTGCCTCCTTCTGCTGCAGTTGCTGCAGCAGGGCATCGGCCACCACCAGGTCGTTCTGCAGGCCCAGCTGGTCCTGCAGGCGTGACAAGGCTTTCAGGTAGGGGCGGCTGCTCTTCTCGCCATACAGCGCCTGGAAAAATTCGATGTCATAGCGCATCTTCTTGGCGGCGATGCGGGTACGGTGGCGCGCGCGGTCATTTTCTTCCAGATGCGCACCGCGCTTGTTGAGACGCTTCTCGTCTCGTCGCAGCATCTGCCGTGCATAGCGGAAAAGCGCTTGCGAGAGGGCTTCCTGTCCCGCCTCGTCGAGGCCATCGCGCCAGCCTGCGGTCAGCAGCCAGCGGCTGAACTGCAGGACCAGTGCGGTATAGCGCGGCGAGGCCACGGCCTGTACCGCCAGCGCATGTTCCTTGCCGGCTTCCACCAGCGCTGCATGGCGCACCCGTTCCAGATCGATGGCACCGATGGCGTGCGGTGGCAGCGTGGTCAGCGTTTGCGTGGCCAGTACATCCCAGTCACGTGCATTGCCGATGGCTTGCGAGACCCAGTCGAATTCAGCGGCCAGGGAAGCGGGCAGGGCGATCACGGGCTCGAACAGCGTGAAGGCCGAGCGCAGGCGGCGCAGGCCTACGCGCATCTGGTGCAGGCGTTCGATGTCGTCACTGTCCTGGTCGGCGATGTCATTGGCCTGGATCTGCTCCACGCAATTGTTGACCACCGCCAGGAAGGCCCGCTCCACCGGCATCTTGCGGGTCAGCTGCAGCGGCTTGGCGCGGCTGGCCGACGAGGTCGCGGCAATGCCCTGCTGCGCACGGCGCGCCTGGTGGAACAATCCATAGCCCCGCTGCGCCTTGCTCTGGATGCCGATGCGCAGCGGCAGGGTCTGCAGCAGTTGCAGTGCGAAATCGAAGAGGGCGCTGGCCTCGCCCTGTTTGAGTTCCAGTTCGATTTCGCAGACCTCTGCCTTGAGCTCTCCATGTTCTACCGTGCCCTGGTCGAGCACGCATTCGACCTCGCTGCCATCTGGCAGTACCAGGTCCCACACCATGCGCTGGATGCGGGTGCTGAAGATGGGCGTCAACTGCGCGGCGGTCTTGTCGGAGAACACCTTCCTGGCCCAGGCTTCGTCGGAGGCCGCCAGCTCGCGCAGCACCGGCAGGTCAGGTTGTTCACCTTCCACCAGCGACTCCCATTCATTGCGCTGGTGCAGGCCGCCACTGACGCCGCCGCCTGCCTTGAGGGTCTGGATATATTCATTTCCGGTCCGACGCACCCGCAGTCCGGCTTCGTTCTGGCGCAGCAGCAGCTCGGGCGTATCGAAGTAGGTGCCGGTCTGGTCCTTGATGCGCGGCGCGGCCTGGGCGTAGCGCTTGATGAGCGGATGACGGATGAAGGCCTTGGTGTGCTCGGGGGCGAGCAGCAGTTTCAGTTCGGTTTCCATGAGGCGTTCCGTGTCGGTTGGAAGTAGGGGGCCGCCGGGCTGGCCGGTGGGGAAGAAGCGGGGCGGGCAAGCGGTGCCTGGCGCTGCGCCATGTAGCGCGCGGGCGGCTTGCCCAGGGTATTGCGGAACATGGTGATGAAGGCACTCACCGATTCATAGCCAAGATCCTGCGAGACGCGCTGCACCGAGCTGCCTGAAGCCAGCCATTGCAGGGCCAGCATCAGGTGGATCTGCCGCCGCCAGCGGCCGAAGCTCATGCCGGTCTCGGCCTGCACGAAGCGCGCAAAACTGCGCTCGCTCATCGCATGGCGCTGGCCCCATTCGGCCACCGTGCTGCGGTCGGCCGGCTGTTCGGCGAGGTGGCGCGCAATCGCACGCAGCCGCGAATGTTGCGGCACCGGCAGGTGCAGGGGCAGGGCGTGGCGCTGGCTGTGTTCCAGTTCTTCCACCAGTACCGAGGCCAGGCGTGCGGTGCGTTCGTGCGGGGCGTAGTCCTGGCGCTGCTCGGCGAGGTGGCAGATCATCTGCACCAGCAAGGGCGACAGCGCCAGCGTGCTGCACTGGTCCGGCATGCTGGCTGCATGTGGCGCGATGAACAGGAAGCACAGCTGGCCGTCCAGCGTGACACGGTTGCTGTGCGGCACGCCCGGCGGAATCCAGACCGCTGACTGGGGCGGCACGATCCACATGCCCTGGGCCGTCTCGCAGGTGACCGCACCGTGCAGGGCCACCACCAGCTGGCCCTTGCGATGGCTGTGGAAAGGTGTCTCGCGCTCGCTCTGGCTGGTATGCACGCGCAGGGCCGTGACCGCGGCATCGAGGAGGTCCGGATCGTGTTCGACCAGGCTGGCGTAGAGAGTGGCCATAGGGACAGGGTTGACCGTTTTTAGCAACATGCTGGCATTGTAGCCAAATACGTACAGGCTGCGATTGGCTAAGCTGGCCGCTCGCTGCTTTGGATCAATCTTTGCCCTTCTTCCCGACCGCCATGCATGCTACGCATCCCCCTCATGTTCGCCCTCTTCACCGCAATGTCTGGCTCATTGCAGGCATCCTGCTGATTGCCGCCAATCTGCGCGCACCGGTCACGGCGGTCGGGCCGGTGATGGGGCTGCTGCAACAGACCTTCGCGCTTTCGGCCGGTGCGGCCGGGCTGATGCTGACCTTGCCACTGCTGTGCTTTGCGCTGGTCTCGCCGCTGGCGGCCCGCGTGGCGCGCAGCCTCGGATTGGAGCGCACGCTCCTGCTGGCCTTGCTGTTGATTGCGGGCGGTATCGTGCTGCGCTCTTCGGGATCGGTGGCGGCCTTGCTGGCCGGGACCTGTGTCATCGGCTGCGGGATTGCCGGCGGCAATGTGCTCTTGCCCAGCTTGCTCAAGCGCGATTTTCCCGATGACCTCACGCGCATGACGGCCATCTATGCGCTCACCATGGGCGGTGCGTCGGCGCTGGGCTCGGTCTGTGCCGTTCCGCTGGCGGCGGGCTTGGGCTGGGCATGGGCGCTGGCTTCGTTCATTGCATTGCCAGTGGTGACGGTACTGGTCTGGCTGCCGCAATTGCGGCGTGATACGCGCCCGGCCACTGCGCCTGCACGTGCGGCGTCGATGTGGCGCCAGCCGTTGGCGTGGCAGGTGACTTTCTTCCTCGGGACCAATTCGCTGGTGTATTACGTGGTGACGGCATGGCTGCCGTCCATCCTCGCGGCCAATGGACACAGTGCGGTGGAGGCGGGCAACCTGCATGGCCTGATGCAACTGGCCTCGGCCTTGCCGGGCTTGTTGCTGGTGCCGCTGGGTCCGCGCATGCGCGATCATCGCCCGGTGGCGGTGAGCATGTCGGCTGCGACTGTGCTGAGCCTCATCGGCCTCATTGCGTGGCCGCAGGCGTCCATCATCTGGGTGCCGCTGTTTGGGTTCGGTACGGGCGCGGTGCTGATCCTGGGGCTGGCCTTTGTCGGTACGCGCGTATCGACACCGCCACAGGCTGCTGCGCTGTCAGCGATGGCGCAAAGCGTGGGCTATCTGCTGGCGGCCGCCGGGCCCATCCTCATGGGGCGACTGCATGATGCCAGCGGGGGATGGACGCTGGTGCTGGCGCTGTGTGCCGGAGGTGCAGTACTGATGGGCGTACTGGGCTGGCTGGCGGGGCGGCCGGGCAGGGTGATCGGGGCGGACGCGCAAGGACAGTAAAGCGCGACTGGAAAAATTCTGCGGCTTCGCGGATCATGGCGGCTGCATCGTGAACTGGTGGCCTCTTGATCGCCGGTTACGATTCCCCCTTGATCTGCGACGACCAGCGCGACACACACCATGACCGCATCGCTTCTTGCACCGGTAGACCTGTATTGTGAACGCCTCAGCACCGCCTTCTGGGCTGAGCCCGTCAATGCACTTTCCAATCTCGCCTTCCTGCTTGCCGCGTATTTCCTGTGGCGCTTGCCGTTGCCGCAGGGGCGCAGTGCCGTGGTGATGTCACGGATCCTGACGCTGATGGTGGCCGTGATCGGCGTGGGCAGTTTTCTTTTCCACACCTTTGCGCAACGCTGGGCCCTGTTCGCCGATGTCATTCCGATTTCGGTCTATCAGGTGCTGTTCCTGGCCTTCTATGTGCGCCAGGTGGCGCGCTGCAACTGGCTGGTGACGATGGGCTGGGTGCTGTTCTTCTTTGTCGTCACGTATGGCGTCGGCATGCTGCCGGATCAGTGGCTCAATGGTTCGGTGGCGTCGTATGGTTCGGCGTGGCTGTTCATTGGTGGGCTGGGCGTGTATCACTGGCGCATGCGCAAGGCGGAGCCAGGGATCCTGCTGCTGGCCACCGGTGTCTTTACGCTGTCGCTGGTGCTGCGCTCCATGGACATGGCGGTATGCCCGAGCATCAGCATCGGCACGCACATGTTCTGGCATTTGCTCAATGGGGTGGTGCTGTATCTCACCACGCGGGCTTTCGTACTCAATGCAGACCGCCCGCCCAGGTAAGCCACGGCCTCAGAGCGTTACGCTGACGCGGCTGTTGATCACTTGCGTGCCGGCCAGCAGATCGCCCAGACGGCGGCGCTGCTTGCCTAGTGCAAAGATGCTGTCAAGGATGCCGAGCAAGCTGCTGACATTCCTCACTGCGGATTGCAGCAAGCCGCACGCACGGCCATCCTTGTAGCTGACGACCTTCATATCCATCATGAGCTTGCCGATGCTGCGTCCGCCAATGCCGTCTTTGAAAAGAAGGTAGAGCACGGCCAGCGAGACGCAGATCATTGAATTGGTCTCCCTGCCAGCAGGGGAAAGCTTCTCCATGGCAATCGTCACCACGAACAGGCCGACGATCGTGACAAACATGTCAAGGATGTGCGCGGTGAGCCGCCTGCCGACCGATGGCAGCCGCAATGCCGCTGCCGCATTGACCAGGACTTCGCGCCGGAAGCCCTCCTCGATGGTCCGTGCCTTGTCCGGATCCATTCCTTTTGTCTGCAGGACTTCTTGCAGTACCGCTTCGGCGGTCTCGGTCAGCGTGCCTTGGGCGCGCAGGTGCAAGAGGTCCTCCGCGCTCATTTCGTTGTAGGTTTCCCGCAATTGCGCGGCCATGTTGCTGTTCAGGTCTGCTGCCATGTTTTCCCCTTGTTGTTGGTTGAGAAGTCCGGATACCCGCTCTTGTATTCACCCCTTGGCCGCACGCCCCCGCACCGCACGTGCCCCTTCCAGCGTGCCTCCCTTGTAAGGCACCCGCCCCGACGGCACCACCACGGCCGCCTTCTGCACATGCCCCTCCTGGTCATCAAAGAACATGTGCGCGCCGAAGGCCTGCAGTACTTCCGCCTTGTTCAGCCCGCCAAGGAAGAAGGCTTCATCCACCGTCACATTCCAGGTCCGCAAGGTATGGATGACGCGCTGGTGCGCCGGGCTGTTGCGTGCCGTGACGATGGCGATGCGCACCGGGCACTGCTTGGGCGGAAACTGTTTCTGGATCGCCGACAAGGCCAGCAGCAATTTGGCGAACGGACCTTCCTTCATGGCCTTCTTGCGATGGCGCTGTTCATGCCGCGCAAAAGCCTCCAATCCCTTCTCCGCAAAGATGCGCTCGGACTCCGCCGAGAACAGCACGGCATCGCCATCAAAGGCAATCCGGATCTGCTTGTCCGGCGCACTGTAGTCCAGCGGCGCGGCATACAACTGGGCCGCCGCCACGCCGGCATCGATGGCTTCCTGCACGTCGCCCGTATCGCGCGAGAGGAACAGGTCGATCTTGAAGGCCTGCAGATAAGGCGCAGTCGGTCCGCCACCGGTGAAGGCCGCACGGCTGATGTCGAGCTTGTGGGCGGCAATGGCATTGAAGGCGCGCAGGCCGGTGTCGGGCGTGTTGCGCGAGATGACCACCACTTCCACCAGACGGCGTTCCGGAATCAGTTCATTGAGCTGCAGCAGCGCCTTGACCAGCGGGAAGGCAGTGCCCGGCTGCAGCGGATCATTCTCGTGATCACGCTGGTACTGCGCATAGGCCTCCACGCCCTGCTGGTCGTAGATGGCGTTCTCCACCTCGAGATCGAAGAGGGCGCGGGAAGAGATTCCAATGACGAGCTTGTCCGAGAGATCGTAGGGCATGCGGCACATCCGTGGCAGGAAAGCCCTGATTGTAGAGCCCCCGGCCTGCTGGCGCAGCCTTGGCAGAGATATTCGTATTCTTGATGTCTGGAGCGAACTGCTGCATATATCACGTCAAGTTCCGTCAACTGCGCATATTGTTTGCCAAACGGGGGTGTTACTCCCGGTAAAGAGAAAAAATCGGATTGCCCCGTTCAAAATAAATTTGTATGATGACCGGATAACTTTACGATAACGACCGCGAGACAGCATGTTTCAGAAGATCCCCGCACAGGCGCTCAGCGACACTGTGGCCAGGCAATTGCTGGAAAACATCGACGCCGGTGCCTTCCCCCGGGGCAGCAAGCTGCCCACCGAGGCGGTGCTGGCACAGCAGTTCGGTGTGAGCCGCACGGTGGTGCGCGAAGCCATCGCGCGCCTGAAACATGAAGGCGTGGTCGAACCGCGCCAGGGTAGCGGCGTATTCGTGACCGAGCAGGCAGGCATCAAGCCGCTGCGCATCGATTACACCGAGGTCAGTTCGCCCGAGGCGGTGCTGCAGATTGTCGAGCTGCGCCGTGCCATCGAGGCCGAAGTCGCCGCACAGGCAGCCAAGCGCCGCAGTGCGGAAGACCTGCAGGCGATTGACGCGGCACTGGTGCAGATCGGGGTCGATGTGGCCGCAGGCGGTGATGGCGTGGCCGCCGATGTGGCCTTCCATCGCGCACTGGCGCAGGCCACGCGCAATCCGTACTTCATCAAGACGCTGGAGTTCCTGTCCCAGTATCTGGAAGCGGCCACGGCGGTCACGCGTGGCAATGAAGCACGGTATGAGGATTTTTCGCGCCAGGTCCGCGAAGAACATGAGGCCATCGTCGCGGCCATTCGCGCCGGTGATGAAATGGCGGCCCGCAATGCCGCCCAGACCCACATGTTCAACGCGGCACGGCGCTTGAGCCAGGGACAGTCCTGAACAGAGGATCCCGGCTTGAATGGCAGCAAATGATTTGAATGTTTTAAACGATTTAAACGGTTTATAAGTTTTACGAAATTTTGAAATTCTGACGCCGGCCTTTGCCGGCGTTGCATCATCAACCCGGCGCAATGTCCTGCCCGTCGAGAGCGGCAGCGGCGTCATCAATGCGGAGGCAATTATGTCCAAGAATGTAGGTGTGATCGGTTTGGGAGCCATGGGTTATGGCGTGGCCAGCTCGCTGTTGCGTGCCGGTTTCAATGTGCATGCCTGCGACGTGCGCAAGGAAGTCCTGGACAAGTTCGCCGCCGCCGGTGGCGTGGCCTGTGCCAATCCGGCCGAGCTGGCCGCCAAGGTCGATGTGGTCATCACCCTGGTGGTCAATGCCGCCCAGACCGAGATGGTGCTCTTCGGTGAGAACGGTGCCGTCTCCGCCATGAAGCCGGGCAGCGTCGTCATCTCCAGCGCCACCGTGGCGCCCGACTTCGCCGTCGAACTGGGCAAGCGCCTGGCAGAAAAGGACTTGCTGCTGCTGGACGCACCGGTCTCCGGTGGTGCCGCGCGCGCCGCTTCCGGCGAGATGACCATGATGACTTCGGGTCCTGCCGAGGTCTATGCCAAGATCGAAGACGTGCTGGCTGGCATGGCCGGCAAGGTCTATCGCCTGGGCGACACCCACGGCATCGGCTCCAAGGTCAAGATCATCAACCAACTGCTGGCCGGCGTGCACATCGCCGCCTCCGCTGAAGCGATGGCCCTGGGCCTGCGCGAAGGCGTCAATCCGGATGCGCTGTATGACGTCATCACCCACAGCGCCGGCAATTCCTGGATGTTCGAAAACCGCGTGCCGCACATCCTCAACGGCGACTACACCCCGCTGTCGGCCGTGGACATCTTCGTCAAGGACCTGGGCCTGGTGCTCGATACCGCCCGCCGCAGCAAATTCCCGCTGCCGCTGTCGGCCGCTGCGCACCAGATGTTCATGATGGCGTCCACCGCCGGTCATGGCGGCGAGGATGATTCGGCCGTCATCAAGATCTTCCCCGGCATCGACCTGCCGCCGGCCAAGGCCAAGTAATCCAGCGTCGTCCCTGCATCTGAATCGAGGAGTTTTCATGTCCACATCCCGTCCCTTGCTCGGTTGTATCGCCGACGATTTCACCGGCGCCACCGACCTGGCCAACATGCTGGTGCGCGGCGGCATGCGCACCGTGCAGACCATCGGCGTGCCCAGCGAAATGCCGGCCGTGGCGGCCGATGCGCTGGTGATCGCGCTGAAGTCGCGCACCATTCCCGCTGCCGAAGCCATCGAGCAATCGCTGGCAGCACTGCGCTGGCTGCAGCAGCAGGGCTGCACGCAGTTCTTCTTCAAGTACTGCTCCACCTTCGATTCCACCGACGAAGGCAACATCGGTCCGGTGACCGATGCGCTGATGAAGGAACTGGGCGAGGACTTCACCATCGCCTGCCCGGCCTTCCCGGAAAACGGCCGCACCATCTATCGCGGCTACCTGTTCGTGGCCGATGCGCTGTTGAATGAATCGGGCATGGAAAACCATCCGCTGACCCCGATGACCGATGCCAATCTGGTGCGCGTCCTGCAGCGCCAGACCGAATCCAAGGTCGGCCTGGTGCGTTACGACACCGTGGCACGCGGCGCGGCCGCCACGCAGGAACGCTTCACGGCCCTGCGCGCCGACGGCGTCAAGATGGCCATCGCCGATGCCGTCTCCGACAAGGACCTGTTCACGCTGGGCGAAGCCTGCGCCGAACTGAAGCTCATCACCGGTGGTTCCGGCGTGGCGCTGGGCCTGCCCGAGAACTTCCGCCGCGCCGGTCTGCTGACCGCTGCCGGTGAAGCCGCGCAACTGCCCAAGGTCGATGGCCTGTCGGTAGTGCTGGCCGGTTCCGCCTCCAAGGCGACCAATGCGCAGGTGGCCGAATGGAAGGCCAAGCGTCCCGCCTTCCGCATCGACCCGCTGGCCCTGGCCCGTGGCGAAGACGTGGTGGCACAGGCGCTGGCCTTTGCTGATGAACGCATCCAGAACGAGCCGGTATTGATTTACGCGACCGCCACTCCCGATGAAGTCAAGGCCGTGCAGAAAGAACTGGGCGTCGCCAAGGCCGGTCACCTGGTCGAACAGGCGCTGGCATCGATCGCCGCTGGCTTGAAGCAACGTGGCGTGCGCCAGTTCGTGGTGGCCGGTGGCGAAACCTCCGGTGCGGTGGTGCAGGCGCTGGATGTGCGCGCCCTGCGCATCGGCCCGCAGATCGATCCGGGCGTGCCGGCGACCGCCACGCTGGATGAACAACCGGTTGCGCTGGCATTGAAGTCGGGCAATTTCGGCAGCGTCGATTTCTTCGAGAAGGCACTGCGCTATCTCGACGGGAAGACGGCATGAGCCGCAACACCAACGAAAGCGCGCTGCGCGAAGAGATCTGCCGCATCGGTGCTTCGCTCTATCAGCGTGGCTATACCGTCGGTTCGGCCGGCAACATCAGTGCACGTCTCGATGACGGCTGGCTGATCACGCCGACCGACGCCTGCCTCGGTTTCCTCGATCCGGCCGCCATTGCGAAGGTCAATGCGGCAGGGGAATGGGTCTCGGGCGACAAGCCCTCCAAGACCCTGGTCCTGCATCGCGCCATCTACGACAACAATCCCGAGATGCATGCGGTGGTGCATACGCACTCCACGCATCTGGTGTCGCTGACCATCAATGGCGTCTACAGCGAGCAGGATGTCTTGCCGCCCATCACGCCGTATTACGTGATGAAGGTCGGCCACATCCCGCTGATCCGCTATGCCCGTCCGGGTGCGCCGGAAGTGGCCGAGCAGGTGGCGAAGATCGCCACGCAAGTGCGTGGCGTGCTGCTGGAACGGCTCGGTCCGGTGGTGTGGGAAAGCTCGGTCTCCAAGGCCGCCTTCGCCCTGGAAGAGCTGGAAGAAACCGCCAAGCTGTGGCACCTGGCCGGAGGCCGTGCCACGCCGCTGGAAGAGCCCGCGCTGCAGGATCTGCGCGACACCTTCAAGGCGCGCTGGTAAGGACGGCAGCAAGTCCGGGCAGCCTTCGCAACCCTTAGCAAGAACATGTCATGGCGGACGCAGCCAGTCCGCCATGCCCCGCTTGCGCCCAACGGAAGGTGGTGGGTGCAAGTGGTAGTCAAGCCGGCACAAGACCGGCCAATCAATGCCGGCCTTCGTACTGTTCCGCAAGGAGCGGCACGCGGGTCCGATTGAATCCATAAATTGCCCGTCAGACCACGGGCACCAAGCAACCAGCGGCCGTGCATAGACAGCCGCGACACTCTTAGGGAGATGTAACACCATGACCACCGCAAGCACTTCCGGCGTCGGACTCGACGTCAACGACAAGTCCAAGGACGGGCTGTACAAGAAAGTCTTCTGGCGCATCATGCCGTTCCTGATGCTGTGCTACGTGATCGCGTATCTGGATCGCGTCAACGTCGGCTTTGCCAAGCTGCAGATGTCGCAGGACCTGGGTTTTTCCGAGACCGTCTTCGGTCTGGGCGCTGGCCTGTTCTTCATCGGCTACTTCCTCTTTGAAGTGCCCAGCAACATCCTGATGCACAAGGTCGGCGCGCGCATCTGGATCGCCCGCATCATGATCACCTGGGGCATCCTCTCGGCGGCCTTCATGTTCGTGCAGAACGCCACCCAGTTCTACGTCCTGCGCTTCCTGCTGGGCCTGGCGGAAGCCGGCTTTTATCCCGGCATCATCCTGTACCTGACCTACTGGTTCCCTTCGCACCGCCGTGCCAAGGTGATCGCGGTCTTCATGTCCGGCATTCCGGTGGCCGGCATCCTGGGTAACCCGCTGTCGGGCTGGATCATGGATGCCTTCCACAACAATGGCGGCCTGGAAGGCTGGCAGTGGATGTTCCTGATCGAAGCCATTCCGGCGGTCCTGATCGGTGTGGCCACGGTGCTGTACCTGGACAACGACGTCAAGAGCGCCAAGTGGCTCTCCGATGAAGAGAAGGCCAGCCTGCAAGCCGACATCGACGGCGATGCCAAGGGCAAGGAAAGCAAGCACGGCTTCGGCGCCATCGTGAAGGATGCGCGTGTCTGGCTGATGTGCCTGATCTACTTCTCCTTCGTCATGGGTCAATACGGCCTGACGCTGTGGATGCCGACCCTGGTCAAGGCCACCGGTGTGAAGGGCAACCTGGAAATCGGCTTGCTGTCGGCCATTCCGTTTGGCTGCGCCATCATCGCCATGAACCTGATCGGCCGCAGCGCCGACCGCATGCGTGAGCGCCGCTGGCACCTGGTGATCCCGGCCCTGATGGGTGGCGTGGGCTTCGTGGGTGCGGCCCTGTTTGCGGACAACACCGCTGTCTCGATCGCTTCGCTGTCGCTGGCCGCGGCCGGCGTGCTGACCTGCGCACCGCTGTTCTGGTCGCTGCCGACCGCCTTCCTGTCGGGCGCTGCGGCGGCCGTCGGCATTGCCGCCATCAACTCGGTGGGCAACCTGGCCGGTTTCGTGAGCCCCTACCTGATCGGCTACCTGAAGGACCTGACCCACAACAACGCTACCGGCATGTACATGCTGGCAGTGATGCTGGTGGTAGGTTCGATTGCCACGCTGGCCACCAAGCCAGGCATGGTCAACAAGTAATGTGATGTCCCGTTCAAAGCCCGCATGCCTGTGCCTGCGGGCTTTGACGTTTTCTGCACCTTCTGCCTGTGTGGACGCGCGCAAGAGTGTTCGCGCTACACTGGCCCCTTCGTTACCAAGGAGAATCCGATGCTGCGTTTTGCCGCCAACCTGAGCATGATGTATGTGGAACACGATTTCCTGGACCGCTTCGCCGCCGCCGCCAAGGATGGCTTCTCCGGCGTCGAGTTCCTGTTCCCTTACGACTATCAGCCTGAAGAGATCAAGTCGCGCCTGGAGGCCAACGGCCTGACCCAGGCGCTGTTCAACGCGCCCCCGGGCGACTGGGCTGCCGGCGAGCGCGGCATCGCCTCGCTGCCGGGCCGCGAAGACGAATTCAAGCGCAGCATCGAGACTGCACTGAAGTACGCTTCCGTCATCGGCAACAAGACCCTGCACGTGATGGCCGGCCTGATCAAGCCCGACCAGGATCGCGCGCGTCACCGTGCGGTGTACCTGGACAACCTGTCGTATGCAGCACACCAGGCCGAATCTGCCGGCCTGACCGTGGTGATCGAGCCGATCAACACCCGCAACATTCCGGGCTTCTTCCTCAATCGCCAGGACGATGCCCAGGCCATCTGTGCCGAAGTGGGCGCGCCCAACCTGAAGGTGCAATTCGACTGCTACCACTGCCAGATCGTCGAAGGCGACGTGGCCGTCAAGTTGAAGCGCGACATGCCCGGCATCGGCCACATCCAGATTGCCGGTGTGCCCGAGCGCCATGAGCCGGATGTGGGTGAGCTGAACTATCCGTATCTGCTGAAGCTGATCGATAGCCTGGGTTACCAAGGTTGGATCGGTTGCGAATACAACCCGGCGGGAGCGACCTCGGCGGGATTGGGATGGTTGAAGGCGTTGGCTGAGCAAGGCCTGACCACGCTCAAGAAGTGATGGCTTGACGGCTCCGGAACCGGAGCTGGCTGAGATGTGAGAATGCCGTCCGGTGTTGAGCCGGACGGCATTTTCTTTGATTGCGTAGGGCTCAAGCGCAGATAGGGTTGCCTTGTTTTCCGCTCTTGGTTGTACGCGTCGTGCCGGGCTTTTTCACCGGTATCATCTTGGTGATGGCGGCGCGTCGTGGTGCCGGTTTCTTTGTTGCAGGAGCCTGGGCGGATGATGTTTTTACGGTGCCGGATCGTTTGGCTTTGCGCCCCCCTTGAGGTGCGGCAATGCTCAAGCGCAGGTCGAGTGCTCCGAGCAAGCGAAGGACGGTGCCCAGCCTGGGCTCCGCACCCGGCTTGAGGGTCTTGTAGAGGCTTTCACGCCCCAAGCCTGCTTTGCCGGCCACCTCCGCGATACCCTGCGCGCGGATGACGTCATTGAGTGCGGCCATCAGGAAGTCAGGATCGTTCTCTTCGAGCGCAGTCTGCAGATAGGCTGCCATGGTCTCTTTGCTGTCGAGATAGTTCGCCGGATCAAAGGTGGAAACGTGCAGATCCTTGTTGCTAAGTTTTCGGCTGGTCATGGTGACTCCCTTGAGATCCCGGTCAATGTCATGATTTCTTCAATTGATTCCATAACTCCCTTGCCGCGACGATATCGCGCGCTTGGGTAGATTTGTTTCCCCCGCATAGCAAGAGATAGGTCACGTCGGCCTCCCTTGCAAAATAGACGCGATATCCGGGCCCGTAATCTATCCGCATTTCGCTGACGCCATCGCCAACTGGTTCGCAGTCACCGAAATTGCCTTGGCTGGCACGCCATATACGAGCCAGGATGCGCGCTCGCGCCTGCGGATCCTTCAGGTGGGTCAGCCACGACTGGAACTTGCCTGTTTCCTTGATGATGTACATGGGGAGCGATGGAAGCATTGTATGCGATATCGCTCAGGATTGTATCCATTTGGATACAATGTGCCCGAATTACTCTCTCTTATTGCGTTCAATATCGTGAATTGACGAGCCTTCCTGCATGCGATGGAAGGACTCATGTGCGGAAGATAAGTGGCGTTTAAAGCGTCCGAAAAGGTCAGAACAAATCGATTTCCCCACCCACCGGCTTGGCCTGCAGCTTGGACGCATATTCACGTTCACGGCTGGCCAGATCGGCAGCGGCGTCCTTGATCTTCTTGACCAGCACCTTGCCCGTGCGCGGGAAGAAATGCACCTTGCGCGGCCAGATGTCGTTGAGGTCTTCGGCCACCACACGGATTTTCTCGGCCGACAGGTAATTCTTGACGAAGGCGGCATTGCGTTCGCCCACGTTCATCGCGTTCATGCCGCGCAGCACCGCGCCACCGCCGAAGACCTTGCATTCCAGGTTCTCGCGCCGGGCACCGGCCTTGAGCACGTCGTTGATCAAGACTTCCATGGCATAGGTGCCGTAACGCATCGAGGCCGAGACCGGGCTGTCGGCTTCGCCACCGCCATCAGGCAGCATGAAATGGTTCATCCCGCCCACGCCGCTGACGCGGTCGCGCAGGCAGGCCGAGACGCAGGAACCCAGCACGGTCACGATCATCATGTCTTCGCCGGTATAGAAATATTCGCCCGGCAGGATCTTGGCAGTGTCGCAATTGAAGGCCCGGTCGTGATACCGATACGACGCGAAATTCTCCGGCTTGTTGATGACGGTTTGCATACGGGCCCCTGATCGTTCTTGTGTGCGCCCCAATGAGGGACGGTGAGTGTTGGCGGTCCATGCATTGTCAGTCAGGCACGGCCCACACGATATCGGGGAATTCCCTAGCCCAGAACATGCTTGTGCGCCATCGTTAATAGGGGATATCCGCAATCGCCTTTGGCTCCCGTCCCGTGGTACGCTGCGCCCCCTCGACATGACCCGATCCCGGTCCGCTCTGACGGAGACGATTTGTACAGGCATTCCCCAAATGCCGGAGACAGGTATCGGACAGGCAGTTGAAACCGGCAGGCACCACCCAGGCTACAGGCCTGTACGTGCGCCGTGGCCCCGCGCGGCCACGCCCGGCCGGGCTTGCATTGATCTGCAAGGCCCACATGACGCAGCGCTTTCGCGCCCGCCCTCCACGGCAGGCGCTGCGGCCTGTGACATGCACCGGTTGTCCGACTCCCCGCCACTGTGCAGGGGAGGCAGCCCTCTCTCATCACAAATGGATTAGACAATGTTGAAAAAATCCTTCCTGGCCCTGCTGGGATTCGTAGTTGCGCTGGTCGTCACGCCCGCTTCGCAGGCGGCGGACGTCAAGAAGGTCGACGTGCTGCTGGTCGGCGGCGGCATCATGAGCACCACCCTGGCGGTCTGGCTCAATGAGCTGGAACCGGGCTGGTCGATGGAAATGGTCGAGCGCCTCGATGGCGTGGCCGAAGAAAGCTCCAACGGCTGGAACAACGCCGGCACCGGCCACTCGGCCCTGGCCGAACTGAACTACACGCCCGAAGACAAGGACGGCAAGATCCAGATCGCCAAGGCCATCGAGATCAACGAAGCCTTCCAGATCTCGCGCCAGTTCTGGTCGTGGCAGGTCAAGAGCGGCGTGCTGAAGAATCCGCGCTCCTTCATCAATTCCACCCCGCACATGAGCTTCATCTGGGGCGATGACAACGTCGCCTACCTGAAGAAGCGCTACGAAGCCCTGCAGGCCAGCCCGCTGTTTGCCGGCATGCAGTATTCGGAAGACCACGAGCAGATCAAGAAGTGGGTGCCGCTGATGATGGAAGGCCGCGACCCCAACCAGAAGCTGGCCGCCACCTGGACCCCGCTGGGTACCGACGTCAACTTCGGCGAAATCACCCGCCAGTTCGCAGCCTACCTGCAGACGCGTCCCAACTTCGGCCTGAAGCTCTCCAGCGAAGTGCGCGACATCACCCGCAACGGTGATGGCACCTGGCGCGTGGTCTACAAGAACCTCAAGGATGGCAGCACCACCGAGACCGATGCCAAGTTCGTCTTCATCGGTGCCGGTGGCGGTGCCCTGAAGCTGCTGCAGAAGTCCGGCATCCCCGAGGCGCGTGACTACGCCGCCTTCCCGGTCGGTGGCTCCTTCCTCATCACCGACAACCAGGACATCGCCCTGCGCCACCTGGCCAAGGCCTATGGCAAGGCGTCCGTGGGCGCGCCGCCGATGTCGGTGCCGCACCTGGATACCCGTGTGCTGGATGGCAAGCGCGTGATCCTGTTTGGCCCCTTCGCCACCTTCTCGACCAAGTTCCTGAAGCAGGGCTCGCTGTGGGACTTGTTCTCGGCGACTACCACGCACAACGTCTGGCCGATGGCCCGTGTCGGTATCGATGAATACCCGCTGGTGGAATATCTGGCCGGCCAGCTGATGCAGTCCGATGACCAGCGTTTCGCCGCGCTCAAGGAATACTTCCCCAACGCCAAGAAGGAAGACTGGCGTCTGTGGCAAGCTGGCCAGCGCGTGCAGATCATCAAGCGTGATGAGGCCAAGGGCGGCGTGCTGAAGCTGGGCACCGAAATCGTGGCCTCGGCCGATGGCAGCATCGCCGGGCTGCTGGGTGCCTCGCCCGGTGCCTCGACCGCCGCGCCGATCATGCTGACCGTGCTGCAGAAGGTCTTCAAGGACAAGCTGGCTACGCCCGAATGGCAGCAGAAGGTGCGCCAGATCGTGCCCAGCTATGGCACCAAGCTCAATGACCACCCGGACCAGGTCGCCAAGGAGTGGGCCTACACCGCCGACGTGCTGCAACTGATGCCGCCGCCGGTGATCGCCCCCAAGGCGGCCGGCCAGACCGGCAAGGGTGGCAGCATGGAAAAGCCAAAAGCCAACGCATCGGCCGATATGGCGCTGTGATGGCGGGGTTGCCTGTTTTTCAGGCAATCACGATATGACGTTTTGTTAGAAAAATGGGTAGCCCGGATTTTCCCGGCTACCCATTTTTTATGGTGGATCGGTCAGGGCTGCTTGGCAGTACAAGGCAGGGGCACTGCCAGCAGCTTGGGCCAGAGTCGATCCCAGTCGCTCTGGTGCGCCATGCCCTGCACGGTGACCAGTCCGGCGCAGCGGCCGACCTGGTCGACGAAACTGTGCGTGATGGCAGTGGGGATGACGGTATCCTCGGCACCGCTCACATGCAGTTGCGGGATGCGCTCCACCTGCGCCGCCACATCGATGGGATTGAGCGAGCCTGGCATCTGCGAGACCTTGTGCCATTGATTGACGGCCACGTGATCGAGATTGCCGGCCACCGTGCGGATGGCGCTCACATCCTTGCGCCGCGCCGCCAGCAGCACGGCGATGGCGCCGCCGCCCGAGAATCCCACCAGCTCCAGCCGGGCCGGCTGCAGTCGCGCCACATAGCGGCTCAGGGCTTCATCCATGGCACTCACCACTAGCGGGGAATAGCGCAGGCCGGCCCAGTACTCCGGCTGGCAGATCGGATTGCGCGCCATCGGCGTGAACTGGCAGGGCCGCGCCAGATACACCACGTCGCCGCCATCGCTGGCGGCCAGGCGCAGGCCCATGGCGGTATGGGGCGTCGGATCGGGGGAGACCTGATTGCGCGTGATCCAGGCACGGCCATCGCCTTCCAGATACACGCGCAACAGCGGGGCTTTCGGGCGCGCGTGCACGTAGGCCGTCAGTACGAAGGGACCGCCGCGGACTTCCTCGCGTTGCAGGCCGGCAGGTGCGACCAGGGCATCGGCACGTTGCACGAGATCGGGATCGCTGGCGCAGCCGGCCAGCAGGGCGAGGCTGGCGAGGGCCAGGGCAGGGCGGGGTAGCCGGAACCGGGAGAGGAAAGAGGAGCGCATCGGGCGATTGTCGCCGGAGTGAAAAAGGCCCGCAAGCGCAAGCTGCGGGCCTTGTTTCATGGGCAGGACAGCATCAGAACAGCCAGCCCACACGTGCGGTCAGTTGATGCATCAGCGAGCGGTCGCGGACTTCGGCGTCATAGCCCAGCGTGCCATAGCTGCCCTGGGCCCCGTTGAAGCGATAGCTCACGCCCAGTTGCACGGCATCGCGATTGGGTGCGGTGCTGGCGGTGGTGAAGCTGGGACCGCCGGCCACGAAGCTGGCGGTGACATCCGGGTTGCCCGCCAGCTCGTGCAGGTAGCGCGCACGCAGTTGCAGGCGGTCGCCGTTGTCGCTCAGGCGATTGAATTCCACGCCCAGGGTCGGCTGTACCGAATTGGCACGGCTGGATTCCACGTTCTGCGCCAGCGCCGCATTGCCGCTTTCGGTGTAGCCCTCATTGCTCAGGTGCGACAGGCGCAGGCCGGCCAGCCAGCGGCCCGACCAGCGCTGGCTGAGGGCGAAGGGCAGGCCGGCTTCCACGCGGGCACCGACCTGCCAGCCGTTGTAGCTGCCGCTGACGGTCTGGCCGAGGAAGCTGATGGCACGCTGGCTGCTGTAATGATTGCCGCCCACCATGAGCGCGCCGTCGAGCGTCCAGCCATCCATGTCCAGGCCAACGTAGCCGCCCACATGCACCGCATCGACGTTGACGTCATTGCCGCTGGCGTTGTCGCTGCCACGCGTGCCGGCACGCGTGTAGCCGAGCGTGAGGCCGGCCACTTCGCGGGCGGAGAGGTCGGTCTCCATGCCGGCGGCCATGCCGTAGGCGCTGACATCATAGCCATCAGCGCCGGCGCGGGCCTGCTGTCGGCCCCAGGCACCGAGACCTTGCAGCCAGACACGGCCGCGTGCGGCGGCTTCACCGGTGGCCACGCCGCTGCCACCCTGGCTGGCCACGGGTGCATCGCCGCGCGCGCTGTCCACGCGTCCGGCCACGGCCGAGAAGACGCTGCCCATGGAGACCTGCGCCGCCTGCTGGCTGGCGCGATTGGTTTCCGGTTGCAACTGACGCACCGCGCTGCGATAGGCGGCGGCCGTGGGCAAGGCATCCAGCGAGGCCAGCAGGTTCTGCACCTGGGCGTTGCTGCTGTTGTTGCCGAGCGCGTCGAGCGCGCGGCCCAGCGGGCTGCCGCTGACGTCGCTCACGCTGGCGGTACGCTGGGCGGTGAGGATCAGGTCATTGCCCGAGACTTGCAGGCCGTAGTCCAGCGTGGCGGTGTCGGCCAGCTGGATCGTCGACACATCGACCGACAGGCCGCTTGCGGCCGAGAGGATGGTCCAGCGTGCGGTGTTGGGGACATAGGTCTTGACCACCGGCTGCAGGGTCGCACCGTTGGCCAGCGTGGCGCTGCCGGCTGCATTGATCCGATCGGCCTGCGGTCCCGCCACGGCCACCTGCAGGGTCCCGTTGCTGCCCACGGAGAGATTGCCGCCGACGTTGATGGTGCGCGTGGCCGTGCCCTCCGCCGCCTGGAATGCGCCGTTGATGGCGAGGTTGCCACTGGTGCCGAAGGCGCCATTGACCTGCAGTACCGCACCCTGGTTGACGGTCATGTTGCTGACGGTGCCGAGGTCGTAATTGAAGCGTGTGACGCCGTCGCGCACGATGTAGTTTTCAAAGCCCGACAGCACCCCGGCCGCAAAGGTCTGCGTGCCGCCGGTGGTGAGCGTGTCGATGCCTGCACCGCCATTGATGGTGCCGATCACGGTGCCACCCAGCAGTTGCAGTGAATCGTCGCCGTCGCCCATGTCGATGGCCAGACCATTCTTGCCTTCGATGCGGCCGTAGTTGATCAGCGTATCGTTGCCGCCGCCCATCTGCACCGCCGCGCCCGGTACGGTGCTGCCACCCTGGCCGGTGAGCGTGGCCTGGGCGCCGCCGGTGATGATGCCGCTGGCGTTGTTGATGAGCGTGTCATCGTAATTGCCGACCAGACCGATGGCGATGCCCTTGTTGCCGGTGATGCTGCCATCGTTGACGATGTACGCCTTGGCGCCGTTGACACCGTTGGTCCCTCCGGTCCCGCGTCCGGTGGTGTTGCCGGTGTTGTAGGTGATGCGCGGATTGCTCGGGTCCTTGGACCAGTCATTGCCATCGTCGATGAGGATGCCGTGGGCATCGCCATAGATCACCGCGCCCGCGTGGTTGATGATGGTGCCGCCACCGGCGGCGATGCCATCGGCGCCATTCGGCTGGCCGGTGGAATCGAGGCCGCCTGCGCCATTGCCACGGATGGTCCCCCAGTTTTCGATGTAGGCGGTGCCGTCGATATCGACGCCGTCGCCGTCGCCATTGCTGGTGGTGGCGCCATTGCCGAGCACGTCATACACGCGTCCGCTGCCGGCGTAGTTGCCGATGATGGTGCCGTAGTTGAAGACCACGCCATGGCTGTCGAAGCCCACGCCCGAGCCGTTGTTGCCGGTGATGACACCGCCGGCCTGGTTGATCACCACGTTGTTGCTGATGGCCACGTTGCTGCGCGTGCTGCCATCGGCATAGGTGGCGTCGAAGGTGATGCCGGTGGCGCTCAGGCGCGGCGTGAGCTGGATGGCATTGGCCAGGTTGCTGTCTGGTGTGGCGGCCACCGGATCACCGCCATCGATGCCGTGGCGCGCACCGGTGATGCTGCCGTAGTTGACGATGACCGCATTGCGGATGCCGTCGTCGATGGAGATGCCATCGGCCGCTTTCGGCGGCGAGCCGCTGGCGCAGGCCGACAGGTAATCCGGGCAGGAGGGGTTGACCGGGCTGGNGGGGAAAATGCGCCCG
>JGI1221J13441_10000141_pt1 | contig 36174 bp, 25 predicted proteins | sample LakVidmifraction_4_FD_13441 | JGI IMG/M metagenome (IMG submission 13441) | reverse complement strand
AACGGCGTGACCGTGAAATACGCGATCCACCCGGTGGCCGGCCGCATGCCGGGCCACATGAACGTGCTGCTGGCCGAGGCCGAAGTGCCCTATGACCAGGTCTTCGAGATGGAAGACATCAACAGCGAATTCGCTCAGGCCGATGTGGTGCTGGTGCTGGGGGCCAATGACGTGGTCAATCCGGCGGCCAAGGATCCCAAGTCGCCCATTGCAGGCATGCCGATCCTGGAAGCCTACAAGGCCAAGACCGTGATCGTGAACAAGCGCTCCATGGCGGCCGGTTATGCAGGTCTGGACAATGAGCTGTTCTACATGGACAAGACCATGATGGTCTTTGGCGATGCCAAGAAGGTCATCGAAGATATGGTCAAGGCGACAGAAGGATGAGAGCGGACATCATGGACCACAAGACTTTGCAAACTGGATCGAGCCCCCCTGCTGGCGTAGCAGCCTTCAATCTCACCGGCCGCATTGCGCTCATCACCGGCTCTACCAGTGGCATCGGATTTGCCCTGGCGCGCGGTCTCGCGCAGGCTGGTGCCCATGTGGTACTCAATGGGCGAGACATGGAAAAACTTGCAGTCGCCGTGGAGAGGCTGTCAACAGAGGGGTTGCGCGTCACCGGAATGCCCTTCGATGTCACCGAGGCGGCTTCCGTCAATGCGGCTGTCCGGCGCATCGAGGAAGATGTCGGTCCCATCGAGATCCTGGTCAACAATGCGGGCATACAGCGCCGCTCACCACTGGAACAGTTTTCCGAAGAGGACTGGCATGCGCTGATCCGCACCAACCTCGACTCCGTGTTCCTGGTGGGGCAGACGGTCGCGCGCGCCATGATCGAGCGAGGTCACGGCAAGATCATCAACATCTGCTCGGTCCAGAGTGAACTGGGCCGTCCGGGTATCGCGCCCTACACCGCTACCAAGGGGGCGGTGAAGATGCTGACCAAGGGCATGGCGATCGATTGGGGCAAGTACGGCATCCAGGCCAACGGCCTGGGTCCTGGTTACTTCAAGACCGAACTGACGGCACCGCTGGTGCGCGATCAGGTATTCACGGACTGGCTGGTCAACCGCACCCCCTCGCGACGCTGGGGAGATGTCGAAGACCTGGTGGGGGCGGCCGTCTTCTTGTCCAGTCCAGCCTCTGATTTTGTCAATGGTCACATTCTCTACGTCGATGGCGGCGTCACCGCCACCCTTTGAATCCCGACCTCATTCAGGAGAACCATCATGCAGGCCATCATCGTTCATGCTCCCCATGATTTGCGCATCGAAGAAATTCCCACGGCCGAACTGGCCCCCCATCAACTGAAGGTACAGATCAAGGCCGGTGGCATTTGCGGCTCGGACCTGCATTACTACCATCACGGCGGCTTCGGGACGGTGCGCATCAAGCAGCCCATGGTGCTGGGTCATGAAGTCTCCGGCGTCGTCCGTGCCGTGGGCGAGGCGGTGCAGGATATCGCTGCGGGCACGCGCATTGCGGTGAGCCCGAGCCATCCGTGTGGCGTGTGCCTCTACTGCCAGGAAGGCAAGCAGAACCATTGCCTGGACATGCGTTTCTACGGCAGTGCCATGCGCATGCCCCATGTTCAGGGCGCGTTCCGCCAGGAGATCGTGATCGAACGCCATCAGGCACACCCGGTGGCCGATCATGTCAGCAATGGCGAGGCGGCCATGGCCGAGCCACTTTCGGTGGCCCTGCACGCCGTGCGCCGGGCAGGTTCACTGGTGGGCAAGCGGGTCCTGGTCACGGGATGCGGGCCGATCGGTGCACTGGTCATCATCGCTGCGCGGCGTGCCGGGGCCGCGGAAATCGTCGCTACCGATATTGCGCCCAAGGCACTGGAAGCCGCTCGTGTCGTCGGGGCCGACCGTGTCATCAACGTGGCGACCGAGGCCGAGGTGCTGCAATCCTATGCGCAAGGGAAGGGCAGCTTCGATGTGCTGTTCGAGGTCAGCGGTACCGAACGTGCACTGCGTGCTGGCCTGGAAACGATGCGTCCTGGCGGTGTAGTCGTGCAGATCGGATTGGGCGGTGACGTCAATTTCCCGGCCAATCTGCTGGTGGCGAAGGAACTGGAATGGCGTGGTGCCTTCCGCTTCCATGAGGAGTTCGCCATGGCGGTGGAGATGATGAATCGGCGGCTGGTCGACGTGGCACCCCTTATCACGGCGAGCTTCCCTTATACCCAGGCGGTAGATGCGTTCAATGTGGCAGGGGACCGTAGCAGCCAGATGAAGGTACAACTCACGTTCTGAAATTGGAGCGAGACGATGTCGTTGAGATTGCTGCGCAACCCCACCCTGGCCGTCAAACTGATGGCCTCATTCCTTGCTGTATTGGCCCTCACCGCTGTTCTCGGTGGTTTTTCGCTGATGCAGATCGGCCGGGTGCACGATGCGACGGGCGATCTGATCGCGCGCTGGACACCTGCCCAGCATATTCTGCTGGATCTGCGCAGTGAGTTTGCGCGGTTTCGGATAGAAGAATTTCGCCACATGCTGGCCACGCGCAACAGCGAGGCACGGGCCGCCGAGACGGTGATGCAGCAGATCATGCGTCGGCGGGAAGCGCTGGAGCAGCAATTCCAGGCGTTGCCCCTGACCGAGGATGAACAAAAGGTCTGGCGCGGGTATGGAGAGTCCATCAAGCGCTACCTGGTCCTGCACGAAAAGCTGTTGAGCCTGTCGGATCAGGGGCGCACCGAAGAAGCCAAGGCCCTGGCGCAGGAGCAGGGTGCGGCCCTGGACCAATCCGTAGGGAAATCCTTGTCCACTCTCCTTGCAGCGGTCGAGCAAGGTAGCCATGCAAGCGGCCAGGAAGCCGATGCGACCTTCGGCCAGGCCCGGGTGGGAGTGGCTGCCTTGCTCGCAGTGGCCCTGGTGTGCGGATTGGGCTTATCCTGGTTGATCGCACGCCGCGTCAGCAAGCCGCTCAATGAAGCCGTGGGAATCGCCAGTGCGGTGGCGCGAGGCGATCTGGCCAGCAGGATCCATGTGGCCTCACGCGACGAAACGGGCAGGATGATGGCGGCCCTGTCCGCCATGAATCGCAGCTTGTCGCAGATGATCAGGGAGGTCACGGTTCACGGGAAACAGATCGCGGCAGGAATAGAACAGTTGAGCACCGGCAACTCGGCGCTTTCGGCGAGAACCGAGGAGCAGGCGGCATCGCTGGAACAGACCGCTGCCTCGATGCAGGACATGGCACACACCGTGCGATCCAACTATGAAGCAGCGCAGGAGGCACGCTTGGCTGCCGACCGCGCCTGCGCACTGGCGCAGCGGGGAGGCGCGATGGTGCAACAGGTGGTAATGGCCATCGCTGCCATCAAGACATCCTCCGGCAAGATCAATGACATCATTGGCGTGATCGATGGCATCGCCTTCCAGACCAACATCCTTGCGCTCAACGCAGCGGTGGAGGCGGCGCGGGCAGGCGAACAGGGAAGGGGGTTCGCCGTGGTGGCTTCCGAGGTGCGCTCACTGGCGCAACGCTCAGGGGCGGCTGCCCGCGAGATCAAGCAGCTCATTGAAAGCTCGACCGGTCAGATCGCCTCCAGCAATGAGTTGGCCGCCGGGACGGGCGATGCCATGAAGGAAATGGTGGATGCAGCCAACCGGGTCAACGACTTGATGAGCGAGATCGTGCAAGCCGGCGACAGCCAGACGGCTGGCATTGATCAGATAGCGCAGGCAATTGTGCAGCTTGATGGCATCACCCAGCGCAATGCTGATCTGGTTGAGCAGGCAAGCGCGTCGGCTGGATTGCTCAAACATGAGATTGATGGAATGTCCAATGCCATCGGCAGATTTACCTTGGGTTCCGACTAGGGCTTGTTCACGGTCAATCTGAGAGTTGGCCTTCGATTGACTACTGCCGGGCCTGCGGCGGCCGCAACTCATCCAGCGGCCAGCGCGGACGCACGCCAAAACCGTATTCCTTGCGCGCCGCACCCGGCTCCTCACGCAGGCGCATGGCACCGGCGAAGGCGATCATGGCGCCGTTGTCGGTGCAGAATTGCAGCTCCGGGTAGAACACTTCATAACGCCGCTTGGCCGCCGCCGCATTGAGGGCCGCGCGCAGTTGCGCATTGGCACCGACGCCGCCGGCGATGACCAAACGCTTCAGGTTGGTCTGTTTCAGGGCCGTCATGCACTTGGCCACCAGTACGTCCACGATGGCATCGACGAAGCCGCGCGCGATGTTGGCCTTGTCCTGCTCGCAGATATTGGCGCTGTGCTGCTTGACCACGGTCAGCACCGCCGTCTTCAAGCCCGAGAAACTGAAATCCAGATTCTTGGAATGCAGCATCGGACGCGGCAACTGGTATGCGCCTGGATCGCCGAACTCGGCCAGGCGCGAGATCGCCGGTCCGCCCGGATATCCCAGTCCCAGCAGCTTGGCCGACTTGTCGAAGGCCTCGCCGGCGGCATCGTCCAGCGTCTCGCCCAGCAGTTCATAGCGGCCCACGCCATCGACCCGCATCAGTTGCGTATGCCCGCCCGAGACCAGCAGCGCGATGAAGGGAAAGCGCGGCGGCTTGCTCGCCAGCAGCGGCGAGAGCAGGTGACCTTCCAGGTGATGGATGCCCAGTACCGGCTTGTCCAGCGCCAGACCCAGTCCGCAGGCCACCGATGCGCCCACCAGCAGCGCCCCGGCCAGACCCGGTCCTTGCGTGTAGGCGATGGCGTCGATGTCGGCGGCTTGCACCTGCGCATCGGCCAGGGTTTGCTGCAGCAGGGGAATGGCGCGGCGGATGTGGTCGCGCGAGGCCAGCTCGGGGACTACGCCGCCATATTCCTGGTGCATGGCAATCTGCGAATGCAGGGCATGCGCCAGCAAGCCGCGCTCGGTGTCGTACAGAGCAAGGCCGGTTTCGTCACAGGAAGATTCGACGCCGAGAACTAACATGGGGATGGACTCAATGAAGCCGCCGCCAAAAAGCCCGGAGGGGCCGTGCGGCAAAGGCGCTATTGTAATGGAAAGCCACCGGGCAAGCGCCCCGGCTGCGGCAGGCGGCGGTTTTGGTGTACCCTTCGGCCATGCAAAACGATGCCCACATTCCTGCTCCGGCTGCGGCCGTCGAGCCTGTCGCCAGTGCCGCTGCCCCGTCACCGGCCCCGTTCGCAGCCGCCCGTTTCATCAAGGAAATCGGACGCGGCAAGGACGGTGCCCGCAGTCTTTCGCGCGAGGATGCGCAACTGATGTATGCCGCCATGCTCGATGGCCGCGTGAGTGATCTCGAACTTGGCGGCATCCTGCTGTCCATGCGTATCAAGGGCGAGTCGGTCGAGGAGATCGCCGGTTTCCTGGCGGCCGCCGAGGCCTCCTTCACGCCCCTGCATGCGCCGGCCGGTCCCTATGCGCCGGTGGTGCTGCCCAGCTACAACGGCTCGCGCAAGATGGCCAACCTGACGCCGCTGCTGTGCCTGTTGCTGGTGCGGCGCGGAGTCCCCGTGCTGATGCACGGCGTCACCCACGATCCGCAGCGCGTGACCAGTGCCGAGATTTTCACTGCGCTGGGGGTGCCGCATGCGGCCTCCGCCGCCGAGGCCGAAGCGCGCATGGCCGCCGGCCTGCCGGCCTTCATCCCGATTGCTGCGCTGGCCCCGGCCGTGTCGCGCCTGCTCGATCTGCGCCGCATCCTCGGCGTGCGCAACTCCACGCATACGCTGGTCAAGATCATGCAACCGTTTGCGCAGCCCGCCTTGCGTCTGACGTCGTATACCCATCCGGAATACCTCGAGATGCTGACCGACTACTTCAGTCACGCCGCCCCGCATGATCGCGGCGACGCCTTCCTCATGCGCGGCACCGAAGGCGAGACCGTGGCCAATGCGCGGCGCGCCCAGCGAATCGACTGGTTCAGCCGCGGCACCCGCACCGTGCTGGTGGAAAAGCAGAGCGTGGCGGAGGAATTGCCGGACCTGCCCGAAGGCCAGGACGCCGCCGCTACTGCCGCCTGGATCAACGAGGTATTGGCGGGGCAGCGCCCGGTACCGCAAGCCATCGCCGAGCAGGTCGATCACTGCGTCGACGTGGCGGCACGCGTGGGAAATTGATGCACTGCTGCGTGGGTGATTCGCCACAGCCACTCCCGCCAGGCGGGAAGCTGACAGATTGACAGGCGGGACGCGCGCAGCAGCACGCACAGGCGGCGGATCGCACGCGGGCGGAACAAGAACAAGAAAGGAAGGAAGCAAGATCCCAGGGGGGAGCGGGATCGTGATTCGGGAGGGGGAGAAATCTCGGGGAACGACACGAGAGGAGCACGCAGCGAACGCTGCGGGAGCGCGTCTTCAGGTGCGGGTGCGGCGGCGGGTGGTGGCGGTCTTGGTCGGTGCAGCGGCTTTTTCTGACGCCTGGATGGCGATTTGCGAGAAGGCGAAGATCACTTCCTTGACGATCTTGCGCTGGGGCGCAGGCAGATTGATGAAGGCTTCGAAGGCTTCGCGCTCGCGGTAGCCGATGGCTTCTTCCCAGCGCGCGCGGCGCTTGTCGATGCGCTTGCTGATCTCTTCACCGAAGCGCAGATGCTGTGGCGTCACGATCAGCCATTCGGCCAGCGTTTCCAGCTTGTCCTGCTTGGGCATCGACTCGCCCAGCAGCCAGCGGCGTACGCCGTGCAGCGTCATCGGCTTGCCCCAGTAACGTAGATTGAATTCCCGTTCCAGAACGGCGGGCTTGGGTTCGTATCCTGCTTTTTCCATCGCTGCGCGCAGGCGCTTTGCGAATTTTTGATTGGCGGTTTCCATGATTTCGAAGGTACTTTGAGGTAGCGCTTTCCGGGGTACGTTTGCTTCCGAGATGAGTTACGCCGCAAACGTGATTTATACTCACTGGTCGGAAAGCGGGCGCCATCGCTCCTGCAACGGCCCGCGCGTGATCGCGCCGAAGCAGTGCCGGCAAGCATTTCCGGCTGATGGGAAAGCGTCCATGTGCAAGTCTCCAAAAGAGTCTTTGGTGCAACGAGCAGCCGCATTTGGCACGGGTCACCGTGCACAGATGTCAGGTCATCAGGCCACTGCAAGTACGTCGCGCGGAGCGCATTGCAGGGACTGGCCTGGTGCATCGCATGCTTGACGCAGGAGGGACGATGCCGGTCTTGTGATGCAGGCATTGTCGGTCCAACTCTCCTGCCTGTGCATCGGCAGGGCGCAATTTTTTAAGGTTTGTGTCCGCCGCGAGACACGTCGCAAGGAGCGAGACACGGTGTTCCAGATCTGATGCGACGCGGCATCTTGCGGCCGAAGCGCGCTAGAATAGCGGGAGATCGAAAAGCGCACCGGGCATCCGGTGAATGAATAGCCGATATCTTTCCCATTCCACGGGATGGAGTTTTTGTTAGATAATCCGGCCCGAGCTTTTGAGGGGGCGACACCGTCCGGCGTCTTGCCGGAGAGTCACACAAGCAGCACGCTGGTTGCAACGAATCGAATAAATCAAAGAAGTCAGCAGCATCCCTGTGGTACGTTTTGGTTACGTAACTTTTTGAGGTTCCCGGAATGACGTCGGCGCGCGTCGTGGCAGCGGCATGGTTTCCTGCCGCGCACGAGGTGCGCAGGTGCTTTCCAGGATGGAACGCGGCGACCCGTTGCCCGGCAACGGCGATCGACTGACGTCCTGCGGCCCGCTGCGCCATGTTGCCAGCGCGCTCGTCGCCAGGACGGAACGGCCGCGATACCGAGCAGGCGTCCTGTCCTGCGGGCTCCCAGCGATAGCCCGCATGGAAGGTGCGCACCCGAGCCCAGGTTCGACAATGTCAGCTTCCTTTCATTTCCTGCTGTTGGCCTTCGCCTTGCTGGTCGCCAGCCTCTCGGCCTACGCGGCGCTGGAGGTATCCGAGCGCATCGTGCTGCAGGAGTCCCAGCACCGGCGCTTGTGGCTGGCCATCGGCGCGGTGGTATTCGGTCTCGGCGTGTGGGGCGCGATGCTGCTGACGGTGGCGTCGCTGGACGCGCCCATGCCGATCGCCTTCGATGCGCGCATGGTGGTGCTCAGCCTGCTGCTGTGCCTCTCCAGCGCTTTCTACCTGATGCATCTGACGGGCATGCGGCGTCCGCAACCGGCCCGCCTGGTCATCGGCGGGCTGGCCATCGGTGCCGCCTTCAATGCCGCTTTTCACATCGCGCTCAAGTCGATGACGCTGGTGCCGCCGCTGGTCTATCACACGCCCTTGCTGATCGTGGCCCTGGTGGTGTCGGAAGTGGTGGCGGTCTTCATCGTCACGCTGTTTTCCGCCAGCAACGGACGCAAGCCCATGACCGGTTCGCTCAATTCCCAGCAGGCGCGGCGCGTACTGGCGGCGCTGCTGGTGGGGGCCGGGCTGGTGTCATCGGCGGCCGCCGGACTGCGCGCACTGCTGATCGACCCGCAGGCGCAAAGCCTGGCCGGGGAAGGCATCACGCGCGAACACCTGGTCAATGGCCTGGTGTTCCTGGCCTTTCTGGCGATGGCCATGGCGCTGGTGGTCAGCGGCGTGCAGCGCAATCAGGTCTTGAAGAAGATCGTTGGCCGCACCAATGACAAGCTGCTGCACTTCGCCACCCATGATGTGCTCACCGGCCTGCCCAATCGCGCCTTGCTGGCGGATCGCATCCAGCATGCGGTGGAAGTGGCGCGTCGCAACGGCAAACCGTTCGCGGTGCTGTTCATGGATCTCGATGGCTTCAAGGCCATCAATGATTCGCTCGGCCACGCCGTCGGTGATGGCTTGCTGGTGGCGGTGGCGCAGCGCATCCGCGCCTGCATCCGTGGCGAGGACATGGTGGCGCGCATCGGTGGCGACGAGTTCGTGGTGGTGATGAGCAATCTGTCCACGCCCGAGGTGGTGGAGCAATTGTCGGAGAACATCCTGGCCGAACTGCGCCTGGATTTCCAGATCGAGGATGCGACCTTGCGCGTGACGTCCAGCATCGGCATCGCGGTCTATCCCAACAGCGGCGAGTCGGTCGATGCCCTGATGAAAAATGCCGATGCCGCCATGTACGAAGCCAAGCAGAGCGGACGCAATACCTATCGCTTCTTCGAGCCGGCCATGCATGCCAGCGCCATGCGCCATCTGCAGGTGCGGCAGGCGCTGCAGCAGGCGATCGACCAGCAGCAGTTCCGCCTGCACTTCCAGCCCAAGTATCGCGGTGCCGGCAAGGAACTGACCGGGCTGGAAGCGCTGCTGCGCTGGCATCATCCGGAGCTGGGCGAGATGGCTCCGTCCGAGTTCATTCCCATTGCCGAGCGCTCGGGGCAAATCCTCTGCATCGGCGACTGGGTATTGCACGCGGTGTGCCGGCAGATCGTGTGCTGGGATGCGGCCGGCGTGAAGCCGGTCAAGGTGGCGCTGAACCTGTCGCCGCTGCAGATGCGCAGCGATCTGGTGGAGCGCATCATCAAGGTGGTCAGTGCGTCCGGCATCGCGCCGCAGCGGCTCATGTTCGAGATCACCGAGACCGCCGCCATGAAGGATGTGGAACGCACCACGCGCGTGGTGCGCGAACTGCAGTCGCTGGGTTTCGACATCGCCATCGACGACTTTGGCACCGGCTATTCCAGCCTGGCCTACCTGGCGCAGTTCCACTGCCGGCAGGTCAAGATCGACCGTTTCTTCACCTCGCGCCTGGACCTGGACGATCACTCCGGACGCGCCATCGTGGCCGCCATCATCGCGCTGGCACATGCCCTTCAGATGGAAGTGGTGGCCGAAGGCGTGGAGACCGAAGGGCAGCTGCGCGAACTGCAGCTGCTGCATTGTGATCAGGTGCAGGGCTTCCTGCTGGGGCGGCCGGACGACGCGGTCAGCGTGCCCGGTCTGGTCGACGCCAGCAATGACGATCTGTTTGCCGCCGGCGGCGTGATCAAACGCTGAGTTCGCCGCGCTGCGCGCGGCGCTGGATCACGCGCAGATAGGCCAGCAGGCCGAGGGCCACCAGGCCCAGACTCAGGCTGTTGGCCAGCCAGAACCCGGACGGGCCGCGCAGCGCCGGCGGTGCCACGCCCAGCGGATCGAGTCCCAGCAGATAGCCGCCGCCCAATCCCACTCCCCACAGCGTGACCGCGTAGATGACGGTGGGCACCACCGCCACCTTGTAGGCGCGCAGCACGAAGGCCGTGGTCACCTGCATGGAATCGAACAGCTGGTAGAAGGCGATGTAGAGGAACAGCGGCAGCGCCGCACCGACGATCACCGGATCGGGCGTGTAGGCGCGAATGATGTGTTCGCGCAGGAACCAGACGATCACCCCGATCACTACCGACAGCGAGACCGCCAGGCGGATGCCGGCGCGGCCGATCTTCTTGGCCTCCGCCATGTTGCCGCCGCCGATGGCTTGCGCGACCAGGGTGCTGGTGGCGCTGGCAATGGACAGCGGCAGCATGTACAGCACCGTGCCGACGTTGGCCGCGATCTGGTGGCCTGCCACCGGGACCGCGCCGAGGCGCGCGATGAACACGGCCATCAGCGTGAAGGCGGTCACTTCGATGAAGTAGGACATGCCGATCGGAATACCCAGCAGCAGCAGCGTGCGCTGGCTCTTCCACGAGGGCGCGACGAAGCCGCTGCCAAACAGCTTGAGCGGACGATACAGCGGCAGGCGCGCCACCAGCAGCCAGGCGGCGATCATCATCAGCCAGGCGATCAGCGTGGTGGCAATGGCGCAGCCGGGGCCGCCGAAGGCCGGCAGGCCGAGGCCGCCGAAGATGAGCAGGGCGTTCAGCGGCAGCTTCAGCAGCAGGCCGCCCAGCTGCAGCGCCATCACCATCTTGGGCCGCGCCAGGGCGGTGTTGAGCGAGGAATAGACGCGGAAGAACAGCGTGGCCGGCAGCGCCAGCGCTTCGATGCGCAGGTACAGCGTGGCCTTCTCGACCAGTTCCGGCGAGGCCTTGGCCACCGCCAGGAACAGCGGTGAAAACATCAGGATCAGCGAGCCCACGATGGACAGCAGCACTGCCAGCCACATGCCTTGCTTGACCTCGTTGCCGATCTCGCCCACGCGGCCTGCGCCGTACAGCTGGCCGATGGTCGGCTGCAGCGCCTGCAGCACACCCGACAGGCCGACGAATACGCTCACGTAGATCGACACGCCCAGCGCCAGCGCACCCAGGTCCAGCGCCGAGAAGCGCGAGACCATGGCGGTATCGATGACGCCATTGGCGATGATGGCCAGCTGCCCGATCAGCAGCGGCCACGCCAGCCGCGTGATGCGGCCGACATGATGGCGGGAGGAGAGGGCGGGCAGTTCAGTCGTCACGCGGCAGCCAACCTTGCATCAGCGACCGGCACGGCGGTACAGGCGGAAGCGCTCGTCGCGGTCGGAGGGGCGGCGGCCTTCCCAGACCATGCGCCAGTTGCCGGGGTACTGGCGCAGCATGATGGAGGCATCCTGATTGCTGACGTCATCCTGCAGCAGAAGGTAGTCGCAGCTCTGGTCGCGCTCGTCGGCAAAGCGCACGTTGCCGAAATAGGCGAAGGAGGCGCGCTGCGCCGGTCCCACATTGCTCTGCACGCACTGCTTGACCGAGGTCAGTTTCGATTCGATCTGTTCGGCTACGCCCGCATAGCTCTTGCCGTAGTTGACCCAGGGCAGCCACAGCGTCATCAGCAGTACCCAGCACAGGATCACGCCACCCGACGACAGCACCACGGCCCGCCACAGCACCGAGGGACGGCGCGAGATGCGCCAGTGCACCACCAGGATCCAGGCAATGGTGGCGGCCACCGCAATGGCCAGCGAGATCCATTCGAAGCCGGGCTTGAAGCCGGGCGCGAGCTTGTAGGCATTGCGTGCGATCTTGGCCGGCCAGCCGGTTTCCTTGGCGATCCAGCCGATCCAGATGAAGGCCGCCGAGGTGGTCAAGGTCATGACCGAGAACCAGTCCACCGCATTGATGGCACCGCGCTTCATGGTCGGCAGGCCGAACGCGGCCAGGATCGCCAGCGCCGGCAGCAGCGGCAGCAGCATGCCTTCTTCGCGATGCACGTTGACCAGGATCAGCAGCGTGATGGGAATCAGGAAGGCCAGCGGCAAGGCGATGTGCAGCGAGCCCAGCTGGCGGCGCCAGGCGTACAGTGCCCAGCCGGCGAAGGGCCAGGCGGGCCAGGCGAACCACACGCCGTACTTGCCGAGGAAGGCCAGGGTGGCCAGCGTCGGGCGGTTGAGCTGGTAGATGTTCCAGCTCATCCACAGCTCGAACTGGCTGGCCGCTTCAGCCGGGATCAGGCGGTGCAGCGCGGCCACCCAGGCGGCGCTGATCAACAGCGCCACCGGCAGTGCCAGCAACAGCAGCAGGCCGAGGGCGCGGCCATCCTTGCGCAGGGCGGCCAGCAGGACCAGCGCGATCATCACGCCGACCGGCAGCAGCCAGCCATAGGTCAGCACCAGCATGCCCAGCGCCAGGCCCAGCCAGATGCCATGGCGCAGCTTGCCGGCATCGAACACGCGCGCCGCGCCGAACATGGCATAGGCCACCAGGGCGATCTGCAGGGTCTTGGGGCTGGTCTCGTGGCTGTGCAGCAGCAGGCCGAGGAAACCGAGATAGATCAGGAAGGCACCATCGGCCAGGGTGCGGCCGAAGTCCTTGGGTTCGGGCTGGCCGCCGAAGGCCAGCTTCAACGGCTGCGCTTCGGCGCGGCGGCCCAGCACGTAGGTGGTGTACCAGATCGACAGCGAGCCGACCAGGAAGCAGCCGATGATGGAAACGCGGGCCGCCAGCGGGTCGCCCAGCAGCCAGCCGAACAGTTTGATGCAGATTGCACCAAACCAGTAGGCCAGCGGACTTTCCGCCGGCAGCGGCAGGCCGGCCACGTTGGGGGTGAGCCAGTCGGCCAGGTTGCCATGGGCCATGGTCCACATGATGCCGAAGCTGGTGGCATCCTCGTTCTTCCAGGGATCGCGGCCGATCAGGCCGGGCAGGATGTAGAGGAGGGCGAGCGCAAGCACGGCCAGGCGCGGAAGCGCATTGGTCGCGGCGGCGGGAAGACGGACTGGCTTCATCAAGATCTTGTTGCTCTTGTTCTGTGCTGCGTGTTGGGTGATGCGCGGGCTGGGGTGGCCTGGGCCGCGCGGTCGCCGTTGTCGGCGGCTGGTGTTTTTGGCTGGTGTTTTTTTAGCAGGCCCTATTGTGCAGGAAAACCCGGTAAATAGTTGTTTCTGTCTGCTACATGATGGTGCAGCCCCTGATGCTGCCCCACCGGTGAGCCCAACAAAAAAGGCAGCCGGAGCTGCCTTTTTTGGAGGAAGTACTGATTACGCCTTCGAGACAGCAGTCTTCGAACCGACGGAACCGAACTTCTGGCGGAACTTCTCGACGCGGCCAGCGGTGTCGACGATCTTGTGCTTGCCGGTGTAGAACGGGTGCGATTCGGAGGAAACTTCGATCTTCACCAGGGGATATTGCTTGCCTTCGAACTCGCCGGTTTCGCGGGTGCCGATGGTGGAGCGGGTGATGAACTTGAAGTCGTTCGACATGTCGTGGAACAGGACTTCGCGGTAATCCGGGTGGATGCCTTCTTTCATGATTGCCTCAAGAGTAGTTTGGTAGCCAATCGCCACTTCGTCGGTCGCCCTGCTTCTTGACCCGATTGATGATCACTTGCCGGTTTGGAAAAGTCCGAAATTATACAGTGGAATCAGGGGCTTGGGTCAAGGCGGCCGACCGGCCGGGCCGGCACGGCGTGGTATTTAAGATGAAAATGCGCATCCCTTGTTTCCCAGCGGGCAATAAAAAACGGCACGCCCGCTGAGGGACATGCCGTTTTCCGAACCTGCCAAGGACTTAGTTGCTTTGATGAACTTAGTTGCCTCGGCGCATCATGTCGAAGAACTCGGCGTTGTTCTTGGTGGACTTCATCTTGTCGAGGATGAATTCCATCGCCTCGATTTCATCCATGTCGTACATGAGCTTGCGCAGCACCCAGATCTTCTGCAGCTGGTCCGGCTTGATCAGCAGCTCCTCGCGGCGGGTGCCGGACTTGGAGAGGTTGATGGCGGGATAGACGCGCTTCTCGGCCAGGCGGCGCTCGAGGTGCACTTCCATGTTGCCGGTACCCTTGAATTCTTCGTAGATCACGTCATCCATGCGCGAACCGGTTTCGATCAGGGCAGTGGCGATGATGGTCAGCGAGCCGCCTTCTTCGACGTTGCGGGCGGCACCGAAGAAACGCTTCGGGCGCTGCAGCGCGTTGGCGTCCACACCGCCGGTCAGCACCTTGCCGGAGGCCGGGATCACGGTGTTGTAGGCGCGTGCCAGACGGGTGATCGAGTCCAGCAGGATGACCACGTCCTTCTTCATTTCAACCAGGCGCTTGGCCTTTTCCAGCACCATTTCGGCGACCTGCACGTGACGCGTGGCCGGTTCGTCGAAGGTCGAGGCGACCACTTCGCCGCGCACCGAGCGCTGCATTTCGGTCACTTCTTCCGGACGTTCGTCGATCAGCAGCACGATCATCACGGTGTCCGGATGATTGGTGGTGATGGCGTGGGCGATGTGTTGCAGCATCACCGATTTGCCCGACTTGGGCGAAGCCACCAGCAGGCCGCGCTGGCCGCGTCCGACCGGGGCGATCAGGTCAATGATGCGGCCGGTGATGTTTTCCTCGCCGCGCATGTCGCGCTCAAGCTGCAAGAGCTTGTTGGGGTGCAGCGGCGTGAGGTTTTCAAACAGGATGCGGTGCTTGGAGGCTTCCGGCGGTTCGCCGTTGACCTTGTCGACCTTGACCAGGGCGAAATAGCGCTCGCCGTCCTTGGGCGTGCGCACTTCACCTTCGATGGAGTCGCCGGTGTGCAGGTTGAAACGGCGGATCTGCGAAGGCGAGATATAGATGTCGTCGGTGGACGCCATGTAGCTGGCGTCGGGCGAGCGCAGGAAGCCGAAGCCGTCAGGCAACACTTCGAGGGCGCCATCGCCAAAAATCTGTTCTCCTGATTTTGCGCGCTTCTTCAGGATGGCAAACATCAGCTCCTGTTTGCGCAGGCGCGCAGCATTCTCGATGTCCAGGCTGATGGCCATTTCCAGCAAGGCAGAGACGTGCATCGCTTTTAGTTCTGATAAGTGCATATGAGTGTCCCGGGACGGGATAAATAAAGGTGGGGGAGGGAATTGCGTGGTGTGGATCTAGATAAAGCCGGGCACCTTGTGCCGGGCGGACGGCAGCGCGAGCGCGCCGCCGTCGGATGTTACATCAGAATCAGATGTTGCTGTCGATGAACGAGACCAGCTGGCCCTTGGCCAGTGCGCCGACCTTCTGGGCCGCGGCTGCGCCGTTCTTGAACAGGATCAGGGTCGGGATGCCGCGGATGCCGAACTTGGCCGGGATGGCCTGGTTGGAGTCCACGTCCAGCTTGGCGATCTGCAGCTTGCCGTCGTATTCCTTGGCGACTTCTTCCAGGATCGGGGCGATGGCCTTGCAAGGACCGCACCATTCCGCCCAGAAATCAACCAGCACGGGCTTGTCGGACTTCAGCACATCGGCTTCGAAAGAGGCGTCAGTAATATGTTTGATATGTTCGCTCATGGCATTTCCTCGGTATGAGGCAGTGGTGTAATTAGTCAATCAGCGCCGTGGACAAATACCATCAGGCCTGGCGTGAGCCATCAACGCTTCCGGAGTTGCTAGGTCTACGTGGAGTCGTTGCGCGCCGATTCAAGTTGTAATTGAAGCGCGGCAGAGGTAAGCGGCGGGGTACAGGGGCAATCATAACCCATTTTGAGGGAAAGTGTGGACGCTCGGTCCGTGGCCTGTTGTCACCCGTCCTCATCGCGGCCATTGCAGCGCTGCGCGAGCACCGGCGCGGCTTTGCCCGTTGCGCCCGCGAGGCCGGCAGGGGGCCGTCTGGCATACAATGCGCAGCATCGTCTGCTCCGGCGCGATTGAAAAAATCTGTCGGAGCAAGAGAAAAATACAATGGCTGTACGGTCCGCTGACGCTCTTGTGCCGCCTCGGCCGTGTAGATACGCGCTATCCTCACCAGCCCTCATTGAATCCAGAGAACGCATGCTGCTTGCCACCGTACCGATCCCGCCCACTCCCGATTTCTGGCAACAGGCCGTGCGCGCGCTGCTGCGCGAGGGCCAGCCGCTGGGGCAGGCGCTGCAGGCACAACAGGAAGGGGCGCTGGATTTCTCGGGCGTGCAATTGATGGTGCCGGCGTTTTCCCACGCCCAGAATTTCAAGGCGGCGCTGTCGCGCGAACTGCGCCGGCCCTACATCGCCCCGCGCATCAATACGCTGTCCGGCCTGCTGGCGATGCAGCCGCCGGGCGAGAGCGCGCCGCCCTCCGAGAGCGAGCGGCTCATGCAGCTCTATGCACAACTGCGCGAACATGGCTGGCTCAAGAAAATGTTTTCCGCCCGCCGCAATGCCGACCTGCTGCCGCTGGCGCAGACGCTGCTGTCCCTGTCCGATGAGCTGACCCTGGCGCTGCTGCCCGAGATCCGCGCCAATGCGGATGGTGAAGAGGCAGCGGCAGGCCGCTGGACCCAGGCCCTGGCGCAGTTGCTGGAGCCGCTGGCACCTTCTGCGCACGGCATGCTCTCCGACGAAGCCGCGCTGGTGTGGCAGGTGTGGAAAACCCAGCTCGATGCCCATGACCGCATCGTGCAACGTTTCGACGCGATGCTGGCGCTGGCGGACCAGGCCAGCCTGCCGCTGGTGTGGGTCAGCCCGACCGAACCGGAACCGCTGGACGCGGCCTTCCTGTCGGCCTACGCCCAGCGCCAGCCGGTGCGCATCGTCACGCTGGACTGGAGCCGCGCGGCCATCGCACCGCTGCATCCGCTGTATCTCTCGGCCTGGGAAGAGCTGGTGCGCGACGATGATGGTCTGCCGATGGAAGCGGACCAGGCTGCGGTCTCCCCGTCGCATCCCATCGCGCTGCCGCGCCTGTGTCCGGCCGGCGACCTCGAAAACGCCGCCATACAAAGCGCGCAGATCGTGCTGCGCTGGCTGCAGCAGGGCAAGACCGACATCGCCATCGTGGCCCAGGACCGCGTCACTGCACGCCGCCTGCGCGCCTTGCTGGAACGCGCCGAAGTGGCCGTGGCCGACGAGACCGGCTGGAAGCTCTCCACCACCCGCGCCGCCGCTGCGCTGGCCGCGTGGAATGACCTGGTCTCGGCCCGCGGTGAAACCAATGCGCTGCTCGACCTGCTGAAGTCGCCCTTCGTTTTCCCCGATGATGCCGACCGCAGCGACCGCGTCATGCGCATCGAAGCCCGCCTGCGCCGTACCAATATCGCCGGCGACTGGCAGGCGCTGCAATCGGCCTTCGCCGAAGCGGGGCAGGCCGATGACCTGGCTTGCATCATCACGCTGGCCAAGCAGGCTGCGCGCTTCGGCGGCCGCAAGACGCTGGCGCAATGGTGCGAGACGCAGCGCGGCCTGTGCCAGGCGCTGGGCATGGAAGCTGCGCTGCGCGCCGATGGTGCGGGCGAGCAATGCCTGCTGATGCTCGACGAGATCGCCGCCGAGCAGGGTGGATTGAGCGATACCTTCAGTTTTGCGGAATGGCGCGCGCTGCTCAATTTGCGCCTGGATGCCACTTCCTTCATGCCGCCGATCAAGGACCGGCGGGTCGTGATGCTGCCCCTGAACGGCGCGCGGCTGCGGTGTTTCGAGGCGGTGCTGGTGATCGGTGCGGATGCCGCGCACTTGCCTTCACCTCCCCAGGAAACCCTGTTCTTCTCCAATGCCGTGCGGCGCGAACTGAACCTGGCCACGCGCGCCACCCGCCAGCGCCAGCAGCTGCGCGACCTCACCGAATTGCTGTGCGTGAATCCGGACGTGGTGCTGTGCTGGCAGACCCATCAGGATGGCGAGCCCAATCCCGTGAGCCCGTGGATCCAGCGCCTTGAACTGAAGCTGGCGCAGCAGGGTGCCGCGCCACTGGAACGCGTGACGCTGCCGCCGCCGCTGAAACCACTGCGTGCGGTGCTCTCCACCATGCCGATGCCGAGCGCACCGGATCTCTTGCCAGCCTCGCTGTCGGCCAGCGGTTTCGGCAGTTTCCTGGCCTGCCCGTATCAGTTCTTTGCGCAACGCATGCTGCGCGTGGCTGTGATGGATGAGCTCTCGGACATGCCCGAGAAGCGCGACTACGGCAGCTGGCTGCACGAAATTCTTTACCGCTATCACGCCCACCTGCGCGACAACGACACCCCGCTGCCGGCCCGCGCGCCTTTGCTGGCGCAGCTTTCCGAGGAAGTGTTCCAGCGCGAGATGCAGCGCCATCCGGCCGCGCTGGCCTTCCATGCGCGTTGGCAGAAGGTGATGCCGGCCTATCTGCTGTGGGCCAACGAGCGCGAAGCCGAGGGCTGGCAATTCGCGTTCGGCGAAGAGTCGCGGTCACACGCCCTGCAATGGCAGGATGGCGGCATCGAATTGTATGGACGCCTTGACCGGGTCGACCGCAATGCCGACGGCGAACGCGCCGTGCTCGACTACAAGACCCGGACCGCCGCCAGCCTCAGGCAGAAGGTCAAGGAAGAGGATGACCACCAGTTGGCCTTCTATGGCCTGCTGGCCGGTGGCGCAGTGGAACACGCGCACTATGTCGCCCTCGAACTGGGCCCTGACAAGAAAACCGGCGACGCCGCCGCCCCCGATTTCGCACGCCAACAGAAGATGCTCCAGCAACAGATCACCACCACCATGCAAGCCGTCGCCCACGGCGCGGCGCTGCCGGCCAACGGCATCGAATCCGTCTGCCAGTATTGCGAGATGCGCGGCCTGTGCCGCAAGGGAGCCTGGCTGTGAGCGCCGCCGACAAGCAACCGGCAGCCTATGAGGTCAATGGCGAAGCGGTCGAGGCGGCCGTCTTCACGCGTGCCGCCTGCGATCCGCGCCATTCGGTGGTGGTCGAGGCCTGCGCCGGCAGCGGCAAGACCTGGCTGCTGGTGGCGCGCATGCTGCGTCTTCTGCTGGCCGGGGCACAGGCACCGGAACTGCTGGCCATCACCTTCACCCGCAAGGCCGCGCAGGAAATGCGCGAGCGCCTGCTCGAACTGCTGCACGAACTGGCCCTGGCCGACGATGCGCAGTCCGCCACGCTGCTGCGCGAACGCGGTGTGGCCGAGCCCGACCTGCCCCGCTTGCTGCCGGTGGCGCGTGGGCTCTACGAGCGCATCCTCTCCTCTGAACAGAGCCTGTCCATCGACACCTTCCACAGCTGGTTCGCCCGTTTGTTGCAGATTGCACCTTTGGCCTCGGGCGTGCCGCACGGCTATACGCTGACCGAAAAGAATGGCGAGCTGATCGATGAAGCCTACCGCCGCTTCATGCAGAAACTGCGTGAGCCCGAAGGCGCGCCCGTCAAGGCGGCACTGCTGGAACTCTATGAACTGGCGGGTGACTTCAATGCGCGGCAGTTGCTCGATGCCTTCATCGACAAGCGCGCCGAATGGTGGGCGGCCACGCAGGACGACGATGGCGAGGAAGACGAAGAGACAGCCGACATGCCATCGCCCCTGCGCTGGCTGGAAGACCTGTGCGGCCCCGATGCGCAGCGCGATGCGCGCCTGTCGCTGTGGGACGATGCTGCACTGGTAGCACGCGCCAGCCAGATCGCGATCCTGCTCGGTCAAGGAGGCAGCGCCAACAAGACGCGCGCGGTGGCCATCGAGTCGGCATTGACGGCAGGTTCCACGCTGGAAAACTTCGACGCCCTCTACAGCCAGTTCTTCGATGACAAGGACAAGCCGCGCAAGAACGGCAAGGTCAAGTCGCTGCTGGCCGCCCTGGTGCAGCACTTCGGCAGCAGCGAGGAAGCCGCGCTGACGGCCTTTGAAGAAGAGTTCAATGCCATCGGCAACGCACTGCGCAAGCTCCAGGGACGCAGCAAGGAAAAGGCGGTCCTGCAACTCAACCGCGCCCTCTTCATGGCTGGCCGCACCTACCTGGCCTGCTATCAGGAGGTAAAATCCGAACAGCGCGTGCTGGACTTCGCCGACCTCGAATGGCAGGCCTATCGCCTGCTGCGCAACGAGGCCAGCGCCGCCTATCTGCAGACCCGGCTGGATGCGCGCTACAAGCACATCCTGCTGGACGAATTCCAGGACACCAACCCGCTGCAATGGTGCATCGTGCGCTGCTGGCTCGATGCTTATGGCGGCGATGCGGCCCAGCCCAGCGTCTTCGTGGTGGGCGATCCCAAGCAATCCATCTATCGCTTCCGCCGTGCCGAGCCGCGCGTGTTCGTGGCCGCGCGCGAGATGCTGCGCGCGCAGGGCGCCGCCATCCTGCGCGCCAACCAGACGCGCCGCAATGCCTCGGCCGTGGTCGATGTACTGAATCGTTCATTCGTCATGGGCGGCAATCCGCTGTTCGCGCAGCAGACCACGCTGGGCCTTGCGGGGGGCGAGGTCTGGCGGCTTCCCCTGGCGCGGCAGGACGAGGATGCAGAAAACGTCATTTCGCCTGAAACCCCCGAAGAACCGGCTTCCCCCGAGTCCACGAACAACGCTGAAGACATCATCCCCTGGCGCAACCCCCTGACCACGCCGCGCGGCGAGGAAGATGATGCGCGCCGCCTGCTGGAAGGGCAGGCACTGGCGCAGGCTTTGCTCAAAGCTTATCGCGAAGTGCCGGTGGCCGATGGCAAGGCTACGCGGTCCATGCGCTGGGGCGACATCATGCTGCTGGTCCGCAAGCGCACGCACCTGGCGGCCTATGAGAGTGCCTTGCGCGCCGCAGGGATTCCCTTCATTTCCGACAAGCGCGGCGGCCTGCTCGAATCGCTGGAAATCGCCGACCTGATCGCGCTGCTGACTTTCCTCATCACGCCCAACGACACGCGCGCGCTGGCCCACGTCCTCAAGAGCCCGATCATCGGCGCGGCCGATGATGACCTGGTGCAGATCGCGCGCCGTGTCGCGCAAGCCGAGGGCGGACACTGGTGGCAGCATCTGCAGGGCATGCAGGAGGAGGGCAGCGCTTCGGCCGCTCTGGTGCGTGCCGTGACCCTGCTGCAGCGCTGGCTGCAGGCCGCACCACACCTGCCGGTGCATGACCTGCTGGACATGATCCTGCATCAGGGCGAACTGGTGGCGCGCTATGCGCAGCATGCCTCGCCGCTCACGCGCAGCCAGACGCTGGGCAACATTGCGGCCTTCGTGGAGCTGTCGCTGAACATGGATGCCGGGCGCTATCCGAGCTTGCCCAAATTCATCGACGCCTTGCGCGTCCTGCAGCGCACTTCAGGTGGCGATGCGCCGGACGAGGCGAGCGTGGATGCCAGCGCCGACGCCGTGCGCATTCTTACCGTGCACAGCGCCAAGGGACTGGAAGCGCCGGTGGTGGCCATCCTCGATGCCAATCACAGCGATTCGGTGGAAGACAATCTCGGCATCCTCTGCGCCTGGCCGCAGGATCAGGATGCACCCACGCACTTCTCGGCCTTTGGCCGGCGCAGCGAACGCGGCTGTGCGCGGGATGATCTGTTCGAGGAAGAAGAAAGCCTGAAGACCCAGGAAGACTGGAACCTGCTGTACGTCGCCGTCACGCGCGCCAAGCAGTTGCTGCTGGTCTCGGGCGTGGCCGGTAATCGCGGGGCGGGCGAGGGCGGGGTGGTGGAAGGCAGCTGGTATCAGCGTCTCTTCGCCAGTGATGCGCCGGTGCGCGAGATCAGCGAGGAAGCCGTTCACGGTGCCGATGCTGCCGCCATCGAAGAGCAATTCTCGCTGGCGCTGTTCGATCCCAAACCGGTGCCGATGTCATTGTTCGGCGCAGCGCAGGAGGAGGAAGATGCGCTGCCCGAGGTCGGTGCCGATGGCACGCTGGTCAGCACCGAGGCCATCGATGAAGGCGTGGCCCTGCATGCACTGCTGGAACGGCTCACGCACGGCAATGCATGGCCGTTGCACTTGCCATCGCCGCCTGCCTTGGTGCGCTGGCTGGGCATCTCTGCGGAGATGGCACAGGTAGTGCATGCGCAGGCACGCGTGGTGCTGGCACAGCCGGAACTGGAGCGCTTCTTCAATCCGTCGTTGCATCGCTGGGCGCGCAATGAAATGGAGATCGTCGCCCCGTCTGGCGTCATGCGGCTGGACCGCGTGGTCATGTTCGACGACGAAGTCTGGGTCATCGATTACAAGCGCCGTCTGCTCGACAGCGAGCGTGCCGATTACGCAGCGCAGCTGGCCCGCTATCGCAGCGCGCTCGTGTCAGTCTTTTCTGACAAACGAATCAGGTCTGCTCTGATTACCGCTGACGGCATCCTGACGGAGCATTGAGGCTCCCCTAACTACATTCATCTTCTCAATGCGCTTCGGATAACTTCCAGAAATTCAATAAATATCAAATCAGGAAATTCAGATTTCCGTTGTAGGTAAAAAAAAGATCATCGCGTAGAGCAAGAGTGATATCTTCTGTGCTCCGGTTTTTTGATGAGAGATTTTTTCTTAAAAAATCTTCTTGGAAAAATCGGGCCCGATCTCGTCGGGCTGCTCGTGCCGCACATGCCCGGCATGTTGCTTACGCGATCCGCAACATGCATGTCATCGTCGAATGATAGTGTGCTGCTGCGGTTCAACACCACATCGTTACAGGAGGAGATATGGAGTGGGCTCTTCCGTCGTTCACCCTCGCACAGACGCTGCAATGGAATGCCCTGCTGGTATTCGGCGGCCTGCTGCTCTTCGGGCTGATCGCGGGCTACGTAGTTTCCAAGTCCCCATGGGTGCCTCGCATCACGGGTTATCTGCTGGTCGGTTTCCTCTTGGGCGCCGGCGGGTTCAATCTGCTTTCCGGTGAAGTCCTCAAGGTCACCAACATCTTTGCCGACATTGCCGTCGCGCTGGTGGTGTATCAATTGGGTCGTTACGTCGATATCGGTTGGCTGCGCCGCGAAAAATGGCTGATGATCACGGTGGCCGTCTCGGCCGTGCTGTGCTTCGGTTTCGTCAGCATCGCGCTGACCTGGTTCGGTACCGATTCGGTGATGGCGCTCTTGGGTGGCGTGATGGCCATTGCCACCGCGCCGGCCGTGGTGCTGGTGGTGCTGCGCGACCTCAAGGCGGAAGGCCAGGTCACGCGCCGTCTGGCGGCCATGACCGCGCTCAACAACTTCGTGGCCGTGCTGGCGGCCTATGCGCTCTTGCCGGTGATCGCGCATGAGGCCGGTACGCCCGTCTGGACGCTGATCCAGCACACCCTGTATTCGCTGGTCGGCTCGGCCATCCTGGCCTATCTGACCTACTGGCTGATGATGCCGCTGGCGCGCCTGCTGGGCCGCGAGAACAGCTCGCAGTTCGTGCTGGTGATCTCGGTGATTGCACTGGCCATCGGCGTGGCGCATGCGCTGCATCTGCCGGTGATGCTGACCATGCTGATCTTCGCCATCCTCTCCAAGAATCTGGATCGCCAGTTCGACCTGATGGAGCTGGAGTTTGGTGTCGCCAATGAGTTGTTCGTGGTGATGCTCTTCGTCACCGTGGGCGCCTCGATGAAGCTGTCGGACTTGAGTCTGCTGGGCTTCTCGGTGCTGATCCTGATCGCGGCGCGCTTCCTGGCGATGGGCTTGGGCGTGTTCCTGTTTGCCCGCTTTGCCCGCATGAACTGGCGCCAGGCCGGCCTGCTCACGCTGGGCACCTTGCCCATGACCGAAGTCGGGGTGGGGCTGATGCAAACCGTTTCGTCGCTGTATCCGCACACCACGGCCAATGTCTTGCCGCTGCTGGCGGGCAGCATGGTGGTCCTGGAATTCCTGGGGCCGGTGGCAACCCAGTTTGCCCTGATCAAATCTGGAGAGAGTGGACGCGAATGAATACCGAGACACTGATCCGCAACGAACAAGAGTCCCCCGGTACCCAGGCCCACGTGGCCGGTCCGCAGGGCAGCGCCGGCATCCTGCCGTTCGGTTCCTCCACGCCCTTTACCATGGGCATCGAGCTGGAACTGCAACTGGTCAACCGCCGCAACTACAACCTGGCCAGCGATGCGGTCGATCTGCTGAACTGGATTGAGCCGCGTGACCTGCAAAAGCAGATCAAGCTGGAGATGACGCAGGGGATGATCGAGCTCAACTCCGGCATCCACACCCGCGTGGATGAACTGATCGAAGAACTGAAGGGCTTGCGCGGCGCCTTGAACCGTGGCGCGCAATACCTCAACATCGATGTCTCCGGTGGCGGCGCGCATCCCTTCCAGCACTGGAACGAGCAGCGCATCACGCCCAGTGAGCGCTTCCATTACCTGCACGAGAAATACGGCTACCTGGCCAAGACCTTTACCGTCTTCGGCCAGCACATCCACATCGGTGTGGAGAACGGCGATGATGCGCTGTATCTCACGCACGGCTTCTCGCGTTACGTGCCGCACTTCATCGCGCTGTCGGCGGCGTCGCCCTTCTATCAGGGCGCGGACACCAAGTTCGATTCCTCGCGCAGCAACGTGGTGCGGGCGTTCCCGCTGTCGGGCACGGCGCCGGTGCATACCAAATGGGCCGAGTTCGAGACGTATTACGATGAACTGCACCAGATGGGCATCATCGCCAGCATGAAGGATTTCTATTGGGATATCCGTCCCAAGCCGGAATACGGCACCGTGGAAATCCGCGTCTGCGATACGCCGCTGACCATCGAGCACGCGGCGCACCTGGGCGCGTATGCGCAATTGCTGGCGCGCTGGATCCTCACCGAGCGGCCGTTCGTGGTCGGCGATGATTTCTATCTGCTGTACCAGTTCAACCGTTTCGAGGCCAGCCGCTTCGGGCTCAATGGCCAGCTGGCCCTGCACGGCGCGACGCCTTCGCAATCGCGCAAGCTGCCCATCTATGAACACCTGCTGCAGCAATTGCAGTTGCTGGAACCCTATGTGGCCAACGAGGCCGAGCAGCAGACCATCACGCGCCTGCGCCGCATCGCGCATGATCGCTTGTCCGACGCCAGCTGGCTGCGCCAGATGTTTGCGCAGCGGGGCTCGCTCAATGACATGATGCGTTTGTCATCGGAATTGTGGATGGGCGTGGAGCCGCCGCCGTATTTTCAGTAAACGATATAAATGATTTAAATTGCTGGTTAGGATAAAGTTGCACCAAAGTTGAGGCACCTGGCATTCCGCGTGTTTGCAGAGCACGCGGAATGATGGGAGGAAGAAGGCGAAGGGCCGGTATCGCGAGATGCCGGCCCTTGGTCTTTGTGGTGGCTGGAATCTGCGTTGTTTCCTGGCTCTTGTGTTTTCGGGCCGGGATCGCGGACAATCACGGCTTTGAAGCGGCCTCGGGCTGCACCGAGATGCGTGCCGGAGGAAGCATGAGCAAGAACAATCCCAATCAATTTGATGTCGCCATCATCGGCGCCGGTGCGGCCGGCATGATGTGCGCCGCCGTGGCCGGCCAGCGCGGCCGGCGCGTGGTGCTCATCGACCATGCCGGCAAGCTGGCCGAGAAGATCCGCATCTCCGGCGGTGGCCGCTGCAATTTCACCAATGTGGGGGCGGGTCCGCAGCACTATCTCTCGCAGAATCCGCATTTCTGTCGCAGCGCCTTGTCGCGGTATACGCCGCAGGATTTCATCGGGCTGGTCAAGCGCCATCGCATCGGTTTCCATGAGAAGCACAAGGGGCAGCTCTTCTGCGATGACTCCGCCGAAGACATCATCGCCATGCTCAAGGCCGAGTGCGAGGCGGGCAACGTCAGCTGGCGCATGCCCTGCACGGTGCAGGAGGTCGGCAAGAGTGGCGAACAGTTTCGCATCGCTACCAGTGCCGGCGAGATCCAGGCCAGCAGTCTGGTGATTGCGACCGGTGGCTTGTCCATTCCCAAGATCGGGGCCACCGATTTTGCCTATCGCATCGCGCGCCAGTTCGACCTGAAGCTGGTGGAGACGCGTCCCGGCCTGGTGCCGCTGACCTTCGACGGCAAGGCCTGGCAGTCGCTCACCGAACTGGCCGGCATCGCGCTGGAGGTGTCGGTGGAGACCGGCGAGAAGAAGGAGCGCGGGCATTTCCTTGAAGACCTGCTGTTCACCCATCGCGGGCTGTCCGGGCCGGCCATCCTGCAGATTTCCAGTTTCTGGCGGCCGGGCACGCCGCTGCGACTCAATCTCTTGCCGGAACTGGATGTGGCGCAGTTGCTGATCCACGGCAAGGGCACGCTGAAGAAGAATCTCGGCAATCTGCTGGCGCAGTGGCTGCCCAACCGCCTGGCCGAAGGCTGGCTCAAGATCAATGGCTTCGATGCCAACGCGCGCATTGCCGACATGCCCGACAAGTCGCTCAAGAAGCTGGGTGACTCGCTCAATCATTGGGTGATCCTGCCCAGTGGCTCGGAAGGTTATCGCAAGGCCGAGGTCACGCTGGGCGGCGTGGATACGCGTGAGTTGTCGCAGCAGACCATGATGGCCAACAAGGTGCCGGGATTGCATTTCATCGGCGAAGCGACGGACGTGACCGGCTGGCTCGGTGGCTACAATTTCCAGTGGGCGTGGGCCTCAGGCGTGGCGGCGGGTTCCGCGGTGTGAGGCCGGCCTGGAAGGCAGGTGTTGGACTTTTTCCTTCATTTGCCCTTGACTTCAGGTGAAGGATCATCTTGACTGTGATAAGTGCCTGATTCTTATCCGTTTTTTACCACGGTGGTGGAAAAAATGCCACGTTTGGCCTTCCAATCGGGTGCCAGTCCTGCTACAATCGCTTTCTTTGCTAATCCAACCTAACCTTTCTGGTTTGAATTTACATGACCACTATTCGCGTTAAAGAGAACGAGCCGTTCGAAGTTGCAATGCGTCGCTTCAAGCGCACCATCGAGAAGACCGGTCTGCTGACCGAACTGCGCGCACGCGAGTTCTACGAAAAGCCGACCGCTGAGCGCAAGCGCAAGCTGGCTGCTGCCGTGAAGCGTCACTACAAGCGTATCCGCAGCCAACAGCTGCCGAAGAAGCTGTACTAAGAATTTCTCGCCGCGCACTCGTGCGGCCGATGTGTAAACCCGCTCCGGTGTTGGTCCGCAGCGGGTTTTCGCATTTATTCCCGATTTGTCGAGGTGTTTTCTCCGGGTGCCTGGCTGGCCTGGTTTTTCCTGTTGGCAGCCCCAAATAGGAAGGAAAGCACCAATTCGGGCTGGCGATAAGCCCATCCATGTTCTACGATGCCAAGATCGGGCCTTGCCTTGTTGCTGCCCGGAATACTGGATGCGGGATGGCGCCAGATCGCAGAATACTCATCCACCTCATCTTCGGAGTACCCCATGGGTTTGAAAGAGCAGATCACGGAAGACATGAAGGCCGCCATGCGTGCCAAGGACATGGGCAAGCTGGGCACCATCCGCCTCTTGACCGCCGCGATGAAGCAGAAGGAAGTCGATGAGCGCGTCGAACTGACCGACGCCCACGTGCTGGCCATCATCGACAAGATGGTCAAGCAGCGCAAGGATTCCATCTCGCAATTCGAAGCCGGCGGCCGCCAGGACCTGGCTGACGTCGAAAAGGCCGAACTGGCCGTGCTGGCCACCTACATGCCGGCCAGCCTGTCGGATGACGAGATCAAGGCTGAAGTCCAGGCCGCCGTGGCCGCCACTGGTGCTGCCGGTCCTCAGGACATGGGCAAGGTCATGGGCGTGCTGAAGCCCAAGCTGGCCGGACGTGCCGACATGACGGCGGTGTCCGCCCTGGTCAAGGCCGCGCTGGCTTCGTAAGCAGCCCCTTCGCCTCTTTACCTAACGCCCCGCTGCCCAGGTGATTCCTCAGTCGTTCATCCAGGACCTGCTCAACCGCGTCGACATCGTCGACGTGGTAGGTCGTTATGTGCAACTGAAGAAGGGCGGCGCCAACTTCATGGGCCTGTGCCCCTTCCACAACGAGAAATCCCCCAGCTTCACCGTCAGTCCGACCAAGCAGTTCTATCACTGCTTCGGCTGCGGCGCGCATGGTACGGCGATCAGTTTCCTGATCGAGTATTCGGGGATGGGATTCGTGGAAGCGGTGAAGGATCTGGCCCAGAACGTGGGCATGGTGGTGCCCGAGCGCGAAGACAACATTCCCCTGGCACAGCGCCAGGAAAAGCAGGCCAAGAGCATGGCCCTGTCGGACGTGATGACGCGCGCCAACGATTTCTATCGGCATCAGCTGCGCAGTGCCCAGCCGGCGATTGCCTATCTCAAGGGACGCGGACTGACCGGAGAAGTCGCTGCCCGCTTTGGCCTGGGCTATTCGCCGGACGAATGGGACAGCCTGCGTCAGGTCTTCCCTGATTACGAGAGCGAAGTGCTGGTCGAGTCCGGCCTCGTCATCGACAAGAGTGAAGAGGGCGGTGGCCATCGCAAGCGTTATGACCGCTTCCGTGGTCGGATCATGTTCCCCATCCGCAATACCAAGGGCCAGGTGATCGGTTTTGGTGGCCGGGTGATGGATGGCGGTGAACCGAAATACCTGAACTCGCCTGAAACGCCGCTGTTCCAGAAGGGCAGCGAGCTGTATGGCCTGTTCGAGGCGCGCCAGGCGATCCGCGAGGCGGGTTATGTGCTGGTCACCGAAGGCTACATGGATGTGGTGGCGCTGGCCCAGCTGGGTTTCCCGCAGGCCGTGGCCACATTGGGAACGGCGTGTACGCCCATCCACGTGCAAAAACTGGTGCGCCAGACCGATGAGGTGATCTTCAGCTTCGACGGCGACAACGCCGGCCGCCGCGCCGCGCGCCGCGCGCTGGAGGCCTGCCTGCCGCATGCTTCGGACAACAAGACCATCAAGTTCCTGTTCCTGCCCAAGGAACACGACCCTGACAGTTACGTGCGCGAGATGGGCGCGCCGGCCTTTGAAGAGCAGATCCGCGAAGCCATGCCGCTGTCGCAGTTCCTGTTGAAGGAAATCATCGGCGAGAACGACTTGCGTACGCCCGAAGGCCGCGCTCATGCGCAGTTTGCTGCCAAGCCGCTGCTGCAGGCCTTGCCGGCATCGGGCCTGCGTTTGCAGATCGTGCGCAGCGTGGCCCAGGCCACGCAGACCACGCCGGCCGAGCTGGAAGTGCTGTTTGAGCTGGAAAAGCCGGTGGCGCGCGTACGCAGCGCCCCGCCGCGCACCAAGCGCACCGCCCCGGTCGGGCTGGAGCGCCAGATCATGCGGCTGCTGGTGGCGCATCCGCAACTCTCGGCCGATCTCGATGCCGCCGCGCTGGAAGCCATCGCCCGCATCGCGCCTGACCAGGCCGAGCTGCTGGCGCACCTGGTCGGTGTGGCCCAGGGCATGGGCGAACAGGCCAATTTCGCCGCGCTGGTCGAGCACCTGCGCGAGGGCGGCCCCGAGTTTGACTCGATGATCGCGGAAATCGCGGCCGAGTCGGAATCCGAATTTGATGTGGTGCGGGCCGAGATGGCCGGTGCCATCCGCCAGGCCAGGATCCGCGCCCTCGATGACGAGATGCAGATGCTGGTGGCTTCCAACCTGCGCACCGAGGAAGAGCGCAATCGCTACCGCGAGCTGATGCAGCGCAAGGAATGGCTCAAGCGCCAGACCGGCGGTGCGGTTGCAGCAGGTTGAGGGTCGGCTTTCCCGTGGAAGCGGGGAGGGGCTGAAAGAAGAATCGACAGGGAGGGTCTTGCGTGATGTTTGCGTGACCCGATCTGAAGAGTGAGCAGGAGTAGGGAGGCAGGAATCGGCCTGGTGTGGAAAACGCGGTAAAGCACTGCAAATTGTCGTGTTTTACGCACCGGATCGCTGGCGGATGGCCGAATATCGCGGCTTGATCCCAGGGAAAAGAGCCCCATCTGTGCTATAATAGAGGGCTTTAGTTCCGCCGGATGGCTCTTGCATCCCCACCCTGCGGCGACATGCCTTCACCCCGGCGCATCGGGAGGAGGGACGGCAGACAGCGGTATCGCTGCCGGATTGCAAGCGGCATGACTGCCTGCTGCGCGCGATCGATGGCCCGCCGGTAAAAGGAACGTTGCGCGTGCAGCCGGAGTCTACCGGGCAACCGGTACCGGAGTTGCATCATTAGCATGACTTGATTGGCGCAATGAGTGAATTCTCAATTGGCAGTTGATTCTATGGCAAATGCAATGAAGAAACCCGCGAAAACTCCAGCAGCGTCGGCAAAGAGCAGCAAGACGGCAGCGGCGGTAAAATCGACCGCTGCGGCCAAGACCACCCAGGCGGTAGCCGCCAAATCGCCAGTCAAGGGGACGGCGAAGGCTGCTGTTACCGTAAAACCCACGGCCAAGACTGCAGCAGCAGCGACGCCGAAAAAGACGGCAGCCCAGACAACTGCCGCCAAGCCGGCCCGCGCCGCATCGCCCAAAGCGACTGCAACGCCAGCCAACAAGTTACCTCAAGCCGCCGAACAAGCGGTTTCTGTGAAAGCGACGAAGACTTCCGTGACCACCAAGAAACCCGAAACCAAGACCGCCAAGACCACCAAAGCCGCACAGGTGGAAGGCAAAGACGTCAGCGCGACTGCTGCGTCGAGCGTAAGCCAAACCACTGATGCCGCTGCCCTGGCAGCCATCGACACGTCCGGCTATGTGCTGCCGAGCGTCAAGGTGCCGGGCCGCCGTGGCCGCAAGCCCAAGGAATTCCAGCCCGAGAGCGATGAAGTTGCCGCACTGAACACCATCGAGCGTACCGAACTGAAGGCGGCCGACAAGGCCAAGGCCAAGGATCGCAAGGCCAAGGAAAAGGCCTTGTTGAAGGACGCTTTCTCTTCCGACACCGAAGCCAGCGAAGAAGAGCTGGAGCGCCGTCGCCAGAAGCTCAAGACCCTGATCAAGCTGGGCAAGGAACGTGGTTTCCTGACCTTCTCGGAAATCAACGACCACCTGCCGGAAAACATCGTCGATCCGGAAGCCATCGAAGGCATCATCGGTACCTTCAGCGACATGGGCATCTCGGTCTACGAGCACGCTCCTGATGCGGAAACCCTGCTGCTGTCGGACAACGTGGCCAACGTGGCCAGCGATGATGACGCCGAAGCCGCAGCCGAAGCTGCACTGTCGACTGTCGATTCCGATTTCGGCCGTACCACCGACCCGGTGCGCATGTACATGCGTGAAATGGGTTCGGTCGAACTGCTGACCCGCGAAGGCGAAATCGAAATCGCCAAGCGCATTGAAGACGGCTTGAAGGACATGATCCAGGCCATCTCCGCCTGCCCGACCACGATCGCCGAGATCCTGGCCGCGGCTGACCGCATCTCCAAGGATGAGATCAAGGTCGACGAAATCGTCGACGGCCTGGTCGATCCCAACGAGAGCGAACAGCAGGTCGACGCCGCCGCTTCCGACTCCGATGAGGACGACGAGGAAGAGGAAGAAGAGGAAGAAGACGAAGAAGAAGAGGAAAACGAGAGCAGCGGCTCTGGTGCCGCCGGCTTCTCCGCCGAACAGCTGGAACAGTTGAAGCGCGACGCGCTGGGCAAGTTCGCCGTCATCGGCACCCAGTTCGAGAACATGCGCAAGGCTTTCGAGAAGGAAGGCTACAACTCCAAGCCTTACGTCAAGGCCCAGGAAATCATTTCCAACGAGCTGCTGGGCATCCGCTTCACCGCCAAGATCGTCGAGAAGCTGTGCGACACTCTGCGTGCGCAGGTGGACGAAGTGCGTACCGTGGAACGCCAGATCCTGGACGTGGCCGTCAACAAGTGCAACATGCCGCGCGCGCACTTCATCAAGGTGTTCCCGGGCAATGAAGTGAACCTGGACTGGGTGGATGGCGAAGTCGCCGCCAACCATGACTACAGCGCCGTGCTGAGCCGCAATGTGCCGGCCATCAAGGAACTGCAGCAGAAGCTGATCGACCTGCAGGCGCGCGTGGTACTGCCGCTGCCGGACCTGCGTGCGATCAACAAGAAGATGGGCGCCGGCGAGAAGAAGGCGCGCATGGCCAAGCGTGAAATGACCGAGGCCAACCTGCGTCTGGTGATCTCGATCGCCAAGAAGTACACCAACCGTGGCCTGCAGTTCCTGGACCTGATCCAGGAAGGCAACATCGGTCTGATGAAGGCGGTGGACAAGTTCGAATATCGTCGCGGCTACAAGTTCTCGACCTATGCGACCTGGTGGATCCGTCAGGCCATCACCCGCTCGATCGCTGACCAGGCGCGCACCATCCGTATTCCGGTGCACATGATCGAAACGATCAACAAGATGAACCGCATCTCGCGTCAGATCCTGCAGGAAACCGGTGCCGAGCCGGATCCCGCGACCCTGGCGATCAAGATGGAAATGCCGGAAGACAAGATCCGCAAGATCATGAAGATCGCCAAGGAACCGATCTCCATGGAAACGCCGATCGGTGACGACGACGACTCCCATCTGGGCGACTTCATCGAAGACAACAACACGCTGGCGCCGGCCGATGCGGCCTTGCATGCCTCGATGCGCAACGTGGTCAAGGACATCCTGGATTCCCTGACCCCGCGCGAAGCGAAGGTGCTGCGCATGCGTTTCGGTATCGAGATGTCGACCGACCATACGCTGGAAGAAGTGGGCAAGCAGTTCGACGTGACCCGCGAGCGTATTCGTCAGATCGAAGCCAAGGCATTGCGCAAGCTGCGTCATCCTTCGCGTTCGGACAAGCTCAAGAGCTTCCTGGAAGGGAATTGATCTTAAGGGTGAGTCAGGATTGGCCGGCGAGATGTTAAAATCGCCGGCTGATTTTTTGGCCCCCTAGCTCATGCTTGGTTAGAGCAGCGGACTCATAATCCGTTGGTGCCGTGTTCGACTCACGGGGGGGCCACCAGTACCACAGCGGCTTAGCGACTTACGGTCCTAAGCCGCTTTTTCTTTTGCTGGGGGATTTTTTGCCCATATCGTCGCTAGGGTTAAAGTCCCCGTGCCTTTTAGCTGATCCCCACTCTACCTAACGCAAAGAAAGTTCTGTTAAGTGAACTTAACGCGATTGTCGTTGCGTTAGCCCTACCTAATGCAAATTGCTTTACGTAATGTGTACTGGACGCACTGCCACCACATCACGACCTTCTGCAATATTTAGTAGGTCACCTAGCACGTAAATATGTGGGGTACGTCCGGCGCCCGGTTTCAGAATTTGTATAAGTGACAAATCGGTCAGTGTCTTGAGAATACTGTTCGCCGTGACCCGATTGCCAATGCCAGATCGGGCGGCAAAATCGGTCGAGTTAAGAATCGGCTTCTTAAAGAATGCGTCTAAGGCCGGTACCGCAAATTGAGACTTTGTAGCTTCGATAAATTTGTCCTTGAGCTCGTTATACAACGCGTGCATTTTCTGAGCTTTAGAAAGATTCTGATCGGCTTGCATTAAAACACCGTTCGTGAAAAATTCAACCCAGCCTTGCCAATCGTCGTTGTCTGTTACCGCCAGTAATCGATCATAGTATTCAGCTCGGTTCGCTTCCAGATATTCCGAAAGATAAAACATCGGACGGGACAATAGGCCACGCTGATAAAGGACAAGTGGGATCAACATTCTTCCGATGCGGCCATTGCCATCTTTAAAAGGATGAAGAATCTCGAATTGAGCATGCACTATCGCTATCTGAAGGACCGGATCTTCTTCGGTATTAGCAATGTAGCTTTCCCATGCTTCCAAAGCCTGAGGTAAGATCAAGGGATTAGGCGGGATAAATCGAGCATCCTCCATGGTCGATCCTGCACGCCCTATCCAATTTTGGTCATTCCTAAATTCGCCTGGAGCTTTATCCTGTCCTCTGAAACCTTGCATGAGAGCCTGGTGAACCTCTTTAATAAGAGATAGGGAAATTGGCCGATGAGCCATAGACGCCTCGGCACCAAATAGAGCGTTACGATAATTACGCACTTCGACCATATCCGCTTGACGCTCTGGAGCTGCATCTATCCCGCCGTCTTGCTGCAGAACTTCCTCAAGCGTCACCTGAGTACCTTCAATTCGCGAAGATAGAACAGCTTCGTTTGTCGTAATGGGTGACAAAAGGACTGCTGCATTAGGTAATGAGCGCAGCAAACCGTCGTAGCGTCCCAGGGCTGCATTTGCTTGGCCCAACAAGGGCATAATGCGTCGCCAATCTAAATTGATCGCATTCAAATCAGGCGGGGTACAAGGCGCTTTGGGCATGATAAAAATCGATGGATGTAATGATAATAGTGTAACGCCGCACTTCCAATTTGATAAGTTGCAGCTATTTTGGGGATTTCCGTTCGCCAGTTGTTCCAATACGAGCAATCGCAGCTCGTAAAGAGCTCAGTGCCAAGTGCGCGTACCTCTGCGTGCTGGCAGCGGTCTTGTGTCCAAGTACTGCGCCGACAGTGTACAAATCCACGCCCTCATTGATCATTGAACTGGCAGCGCTGTGCCGCAAATCATGGAAATGTAACCAGTCAAGCCCAACTTTCGTTCGAGCATCTCTGAAATGTTTTGAAATCCGGCTCTGGTCAGGCAGCCTGACTTTGGCACAGCATCGTATCTTACGATGCATCGGCACAATTCTTGGCTCTCCGTTTTTGGTGTCGTCCAGGACGAAAGAGTCTTCGGTTCTAACCGCTCTCCGAATTTCAGACATGCGCATGCCACTGTAAAAAGCAATACGCACTGCTGCGCGCATTGGTCGATGCTTGGATGCAAGGCATAGCTGTAGCATCTCCTTCCGGCTGATATATCGACGTCGCTCATTGCGGACCAGCGGGGCAACTACACGCTCCGCCGGATCGTGCTCAGACATCCCGTGGTGTCGCCAAGCATAGCGGCATGCCGACGTAAGGTAGCGAATTCGATTTCGTAGGGTAGCAGCAGCTAGTGGTGCATCATTGTCTTCATCTACACGTCCAGCTTTTGCCATGTATGACTTGCACACTTGTGACAGTTCAGACATTTGGCGCCCTCTGTAGGCGAAGTACATTTGCGCTAATTCCCGGGCAATATTAGGTCCACTTTTTAAATGCGGAACACGCTCCGCAATGTAGACTGCGACAGCATCATCAATCAAGAAAACTGGTCGCTCAACATTATTCGCTATCGCATAGAGACGGGCAGATTCTTCCCGATCGAAGGCGTCAGCCTGGGACTTATTCCAAGTTTTCGGAAGGTATTTTCTAACCCTGATCCGCTTGCCTTTAAGGCGGCGGTCGAATTCAAAGACGAAACTACCTCTTTCTTTGTCGCGGTATATCGGCATGATTCCAGATAGCTTAATAGGTCTGTTTGATTGAAAAGAATGCGCCTTCCGATCCGATAACAAGGGATAGGGCCAGCAGGTGCAGCAAGGTCATACACATGGCGTTGTGAGACACCGAGAGTTGCGGCAGCAGATGCAACTCCGATGAGCGACAGCTCAGCGTTTTCTTTGCTCATCGTCAAAATCCTTGTGATGTTCTATTTGGAAATTACGGCACGTGTACTGAAGTCAACGAGACAAAGGCGCCGTGCGTCATTAGTAGCGGTGATGTGCTGACGAGTTTCTCCCTGACCATCGCTGCTGATAATGTCAGCCAGCGGCACGCCCCGGAATTGTCCCGCCAGCTCGTTCTCCACCTCCACCCAGGCGAATCGCTCGCCATTGCCCAGGTGCTGACGAATGACCGACACATAGCCCGCCAGAACGCCGTCGTCAGGCGTGTTGAACGTAATGCGGTCCAGGGTCTGCGGGGGCTGCATCACGAAGTCACGTGGCTTGCTGGCGGCGGCGATTACATCAAAGTTCACAGCTGCATTCATTGCTTCTTCTCCTTGGTGGCCGTAACAGAGCACACGCCAAAGCGATCGACGGCAGCGGCGATCACGTCACAGCTATGGGCTGCGATGGCGGTGTAGGAATGGCGTGCGCTGGCGGTGCGCACGACGACACGAAACGCGGTCATGGGGCGTTTCCTTTCGTTGGGTTGGTATCAATCGGAAGTTCGGTTACATCGAGCCGGCCGGTGCGCCAGTCGGCCACCTGGCGAGGCGTGCTGTGACGCGCTGATTTGTCCGGCAGCGGCACCATGCGTGGCCAGGGGCACGCCTTGATGGCGTCCCATGAGGCAAGGGCCCTGCGCTGTTCGTCGGCGGTCATGGCTGGCCCTGGCCATGTCGGCATGTCGTCCACCACCGGTCGAGGCCAGGGACATGCGCCCAGGGCGAGCCAGGCATGATCGATCTGCGCGGCCTGGTCGGGCTGGAACATGACCGGTGCTGGTGATGTCTTCGGTTCGAAGGACACATCCGCCGCAAAGTCAGTCCCGGCGGGCTGCGTACAGTTATTTACACGAGTCCAAGGGAACCCCGAACCCGCCGATGCGCGGGCGTCGTGCCCTNNANNNGNGT
>JGI1221J13441_10000140_pt1 | contig 36414 bp, 30 predicted proteins | sample LakVidmifraction_4_FD_13441 | JGI IMG/M metagenome (IMG submission 13441) | reverse complement strand
AGCAACGACCGCAGCAGACAAGCCGATATTTACGACCGTTGCCCAACTCAGCGCAGCAATTGGATCCTTCGAGGTCGTTCGTGAAGGAGGGTTTAGCGTGAAGCCACTTCAGGAATACGCATTGGAACGAAAAGAGCTGATCAGTGAATAACTTCGCAAACACTCTAGAGCAGAAGATGTCCGCATTTGGAGCGCTGTGCGTAGGGATAGACCCAAGCGAAACCGAGCTGAACAACTGGGGTCTGCCAGATACTGCTCATGGAGCTAAAGAGTATGCACTTAGATGCATAGACGCAGCCGACGGCCGGGTCGGAATCATAAAACCTCAGGTTGCTTTTTTTGAGCGCTTTGGCTCCAGTGGGTTTATTGCCCTTGAGGAAGTGCTACAGGCCGCACGAGATCTTGATTTGTTCGTGATAGCTGATGCCAAGAGAGCAGACATTGGCTCCACGATGCTTGGTTACTCCCAGGCGTGGTTTGGAGATGACTCACCACTGAGAGTAAATGCTCTAACCGTTAGCCCATATCTTGGACCGGACTCAACGGTCGAGATGCTCGAGCACGCCAGAGATGTTGCAGGGGGCATTTTTCTGCTTGCAGCCACCTCAAACAAAGAAGCTGGCCAACTGCAAACTGCCATCATCGATGGGCAAACCGTCGCCGCTAGAGTTCTAGCGCAAGCTCAGGCAAAGGGGGCGGGGGACTGCGGCGTGATAATTGGAGCAACCCAGGACCTGGCTTTATTTGGCTTGAAATCCATTACGGAAACAGACGTTGGTCTGCCGATCTTGGCGCCTGGATTCGGTGCGCAGGGTGCGCAGTTGTCTGAGCTGGACCAGTTATTTGGAGCAAGTTCAAAGCGCGTAATTCCCAACATGTCTCGTGCTCTTACTGGTGCCGGCCCGAATGCCATGGCCGGCCTAATCGACAAGGCCAGGTTAGAACTTTGACACTAATTATTCTGGCTGGGCCAGCAGGCGTCGGGAAAGGCACTCTGGTCCGATGGATACTGGACAACAACGATGGGTTTTCGCTCTCAGTCTCTGCAACAACCAGAAGCCCTAGACCTGGGGAAATCGATGGGGTTCACTATAACTTTGTGGACAAAGCGAAGTTTGAACAACTTATCGCGGATAACCAACTGCTGGAGTGGGCCAACGTACACGGCGATAACTACTACGGAACCTTGCTCAATGAACTGACCAGAGCTGAATCCGAGGATCTACATCTACTCTTGGAAATTGACCTTCAGGGAGCAAGGCAAGTGATGCAGCGAGCGCCAGAGGCGATAACTTTATTTATCCAACCTCCGAGCTTCGAAGTTCTGGAATCTAGGCTTCGTGAAAGAGCGACCGAGACAGAATCGCAAATACAAACTAGACTTATCACCGCAAGAGCTGAGATAGCCGCAGCCAAAGAATTTGATTATGAACTAATCAATGATGACTTGGCCCAAACGGGTAAGGACATCCTAAAAATCGTTAGCGAGTCGGAGAGAAAAAAATGTTGAATGAAAACTTGGAAAACCTAAAAGGTATTGTCTACCCTCCGATTGATTCAGTTTTGGAGAAGGTTGACTCGAACTACGAGTTAGTCATCTTCGCATCGAAGCGCGCCCGTCAAATAAACGAGTACTACAGCGCTCTCCACGAGGGCAGCTTGTTCAACTACGTTGGACCACTTGTTGACTCGAGCATCGATGACAAGCCACTGAGCATTGCCATGAAGGAAATCTACTTGGCCAAGCTCGAAAAGACTCCAAATAAGTAGGTAGTAATTGCGCATTCTGCTTGGCATTACCGGCGGAATCGCCGCTTATAAGGCCGCGAACTTAATTCGCGCCTTTTCGGAGCTCGGTCATGAAGTAGAAGCACTACCAACTCAAAACGCTCTTCGCTTTATAGGTAAGGCTACGCTTGAGGCTCTTTCTGGTAACGCGATAGACGATGACATGTACAAGGATGTGCACGAGGTTAGGCACGTTGAACTTGGTGCAAAGGCAGATCTAATTGTGGTGGCTCCAGCGACTGCAAACTTCCTTGCCAAACTTGCAAATGGCATCGCAGACGATCTACTAATGAATGCAATCTTGGCTTCTAAATCGCCAATTTATGTCTGCCCTGCAATGCACACTGAGATGTGGCAGAATCCAGCTACCCAAGCCAATGTGGCTACTATTCGGGCCCGCGGCATCAATGTCATGGAGCCAGCTTCCGGACGCCTGACGGGATCCGATACCGGACCAGGAAGACTCCCTGAAACCGAAGATATCCTCCAATTCGTAATGAACGATAAGTCGCTTAGTGGTGTCACGATCACGGTCACTGCTGGGGGAACTAAAGAGCTAATTGACTCAGTTCGATTTATCGGAAACTCATCTTCTGGGCGAATGGGTATTGAAATCGCAACTGCCTATCGAGATGCTGGGGCTTCAGTGCGCCTGATCGCGTGCAACATTGATTTGCCGCTACCGCCTGGGGTCGAGGTCATCAGAGCCTCGAGCGTAGCCGAGCTGGAGCAGGCAATGGATCAGCCTTGCGACATCATGGTTATGGCCGCAGCCGTTTCAGACTTTCAGGTTGCAAAGCCATTCAAAGGAAAGCTGCCAAGAGGTGAAGCCAGAACGATTGAGCTGATTCCAACCAAGGACTTGATCGCGAATTTTGCTGCAAATCACCCAAGTAGCTTCTGTCTAGCCTTTGCACTTGCCGAAGATGGCGCCGATATTGAGGCTATTTCCCTTGAGAAACTCTGGGCAAAGGGCGTCTCCGCTGTTGCCGGAAATAGCGTGAGCGCTCTCGGCGCCGAAACAAATGAATTAACGCTGGTTACCAAAGACAAAGTGTCCAAACAGTCGGGGACAAAGGTTCAGCTTGGAAAGTGGCTGGTAACAACTATTACCGAGTCAATGTCTAAGGCCTAAGTAGAATTACAGTATGACGCTACGCACATTTACCTCAGAGTCCGTTACCGAAGGACACCCGGACAAGATATGTGATCAGATTTCTGACACGATTTTGGATGCCCTGCTTGAGCAAGACCCAGATGCAAGGGTCGCCGTAGAGACACTGGTTACAACGGGTCTAGTCCAGGTTGCCGGCGAAGTAACAACTAGCGGCTACGTAGAGATTCCTCACCTAGTACGTCAGAAGTTACTTGAAATCGGTTATAACTCTTCAGCTATCGGATTTGACGGAGCCTCTTGCGGCGTCTCGGTGTCTATCGGGGCTCAGTCTCCGGACATCGCTCAGGGCGTCGGTACCTCACTCGAGTCACGTTCCAGCTCTGAATTGGCGGAGATTGGCGCCGGAGACCAAGGAATGATGTTTGGCTACGCGTCGAATGAAACAAAAAACTTTATGCCGGCTCCGATAAACATTGCTCACCGACTGACGGAGCGGTTGTCGCAAGTTCGCCGCGACCTAGACACCGCGATTCTTCGACCCGATGGTAAAGCGCAAATATCCGTTGACTACGAGGGCAACAAGCCAGTGGGTGTTAGAACCGTCGTGCTATCAACCCAACATCACCCTGATGTTCAACAGGATGACCTAGCCAACCTTGTGCTTGACAAAGTTATTCGCCCTGTTTTGCTCGAGGCGGGCCTTGACTCAAGTGACACGAATTTCATCATTAATCCGACCGGCCGATTCGTAATTGGCGGCCCCCAAGGAGATGCCGGTTTAACCGGTAGAAAAATAATTGTCGACACCTACGGGGGCAGCGCAAGACACGGGGGAGGCGCCTTCAGTGGCAAAGACCCTTCAAAGGTGGATCGTTCCGCCGCCTATGCGATGAGATGGGTCGCAAAGAATCTAGTTGCCGCCGGGCTTGCTGATCGGGCTGAGATCCAGGTGGCCTATGCCATCGGAGTTGCCACTCCAGTCGCTCTTCATGTTGAAACATTCGGAACTGAAAAAGTGGAACTTGCCGCCATAGAAAGAGCCATCAAGAAGGTTTTTGACCTAAGGCCAGCTGCAATCATTTCTGAACTTGACCTAAAGCGTCCGATCTACGCGAAGACCGCGAGCTACGGTCACTTTGGCCGTGAACTACCCGAATTCACTTGGGAAAATCTCGACCGAGTTCAAGCCCTCAAAGACGCAGCAGGCAGCTAGATGTCGCGCTTTGCTTCAGTCTTGGCAAAGTCTCCACTAATTCAGCTTGACCGGGCCTTCGATTACCTAGTGCCGGAGGCCTTGCAGCATGAGGTCTCGATTGGACAAGAGGTAATCTTTCCACTCGGAAGGTCTAAAAAGAGCCAGGTTGGTTACATTTCAGTGCTTTCAGACTCAAGTGAATACGCGACCGCCGAGATAACAAGCATTCAAGATTCCTCACAGGTCCTATCAAACGAGCTGGAGAGTTTTCTACGTGCAGTTGCCGATCGTCAATGCGTTGCGTTGGGCGAATTGATTGCTCTTGCTGTTCCAGACTTCATGTCAACAATCGAAAGACTCTCAGCCATTGAACCAAGAGGCCTCGAGATTGATCTTCTTACTCCAAAGCTAGACAAGGCCTTGAGTGCTCGCGCAGTAGTCCTGACATCCGCCAGACAACTTGAAGTCGACGGAATACTGGTTCCAGACTGGGCTCTTTTGCTACTCGGCAACGTTCTTGGAGCACACGCGCAGGGTAAATCATCGATTGTTGTCCTTCCGGAGAGGTCAGACATTGACATAGTTGCGGATCTTGTTGAGCGTCTGGGGCTAACCGATCAGTTCGTGTTTCTAAAGCCGAGTCAAAAAAAATCCACTCGGTATCAGCTTTTTCACCAGATCAAGGACTCGAGCCAAGTGGTGGTCGTGGGTACCAGATCCGCCATTTTCGCACCGGTACAGAAACTCGGGCTAATTGCGGTTCACGATGATTCAGATGACAGCCTGCGAGACCAGGGTTCACCCTTCACTAACACGCGTGATCTCGCACTCATTAGAGCAAAGGATGCCGTCGAGTTGCTGTTCACAGCGCCCTATCGATCTGTGGAGCTTCAGCGATTAGTTTCAATCGGCTATCTGAGCGACCATAAAGTCGTGGAGACACCGCTTAGAATTTCCTATTCCCAGCCGGGCCTGAGAATGGACGAATCCGGCTTCAAGATTGTTCGAGAAAACCTTGGGCTTGGTCCCGTATTGGTTCTACTTCCGCGCAAAGGAGACTCGGCTTCTGTCTATTGCGGCGGCTGCGGTGAAAAACTAACGTGCTCCTGTGGTGGTCACTTTTGGCAACCGGATGCAACCAACACCCAATGCCGGCTTTGCAATAAGCACTTTGTTTCCTGTGTTAACTGCGGTTCTCGCACTCACAGAAAAGGACGTACCGGAAGCAATAGAACTGTCGCTGAGCTCGGAAAGAGTTTTCCAAACTCGGCAATTTCTGAGGCCACAGGAACCAAAAAACCAACGGGACTCAAGGCAAAAAATCAAATAGTCGTCGCCACCCCTGGCTCGGCCCCACGAGTGCCCAAGGGATACTCGGCAGTATTGATACTTGATAGCGATGTCTGGCTGAGCCGACAAACTCTAAATGCGCAACAACTGGCAATCAGAGACTGGATGGAGGCATTAGAGCTCATGTCCCCAACTGGTAGGGCTGCCTTTGCAGGATTGCCTGCTGATCTTGGAAACGCCCTGTCCTTAGGCCAGCTGATTCCGCTAGCGAAAACGGCTCTCGAAGAGGCTCGTGAGCTTGGATTACCTCCCGCGATGCGCATATGCTCACTTCAGGCGCTTACCGAGACTTTGGACGCCGCCGTTTTGGCAGCAAAGTCGCAAGGAGCGACCGCCCTTTGGGTTAATCACGAAGCTGGAAGCGCGCTAATAAAGTTTCCCTATAACTACGGCCCGTTGATAGCCAAGGCTCTCCGAGTGGTCGCAATAGGTGCCACGTCACGAACGCAAGGCACAACAAAAAGAAGGGGCTTGCGGGTTGTTATGGATGACCCACAAGCGCTGTAGGTTACACAATCATGAGACTGATATTTGCCGGCACTCCAGAGGTGGCAGCCCGTTCGCTCGAACTTGTCGCCAGTAACCACGAAGTTGTACTGGTTCTTACCCGTCCGGATGCCCCCATTGGGCGCAAACGCATTGTCACTCCGTCCCCAGTCGCCCAGAAAGCCGGCGACCTCGGTTTAGCTGTTCATAAAACCAACAAAATCGACGATCAAGCCTTAGCTCTCATCCAAGAGGCCAACGCCGAGAAGGCCATAGTCGTGGCATTTGGCGCGATGATCCCGCAAGCCGCGTTGTCGCGGCTGAGTTGGTGGAACTTGCATTTTTCAATGTTGCCCGAATGGCGAGGAGCCACTCCATTGCAGCACTCGATGATGCATGACACAGGCATCGGAGTCAGCGTGTTTTTGCTTGATCAGGGTCTGGATAGGGGAATGATAATTGCCCAAGAGCCACTTTCGTTTCTGAAAGACGAAACAGCTGGCCAGGCTCTGGAACGATTCACCGATGTTGGAGCCAAGGTTTTGCTTGATGCATTGGACGAGGCTCTTGAGCCAATGCCACAAGTGGGGATATCTTCGAGCGCTCCAAAACTAACTCGACTGGATGCGAAGATTAGCTTCACGAAATCGGCCACTGAATTGCAGCGATTTATACGGGCCACAAACCCCGAACCAATGGCCTGGGCTAACCAAAACGGTGAGCCGGTAAGAATACTTGTGGCATCGAACCCAGGCGCGAAGCCCGAGTTCGACACAACCCATGACATCGGGGAAATCTTCAAGGCAGATAACAACGAAATCTTCGTGCAGTGCGGAAACTCTAGCTTCCTGAAACTTGAACTTGTACAACCCGCCGGTAAACGCGAAACAGAAGCGAACAACTGGTGGAACGGCCTGAAAGGTAGGGCAAAATTTGACTAACACACGCCAGATTGCACTTGAGCTACTCAACCGGGTTAGAGCATCGGATAGCTACATAAACCTTTTGCTGCCAAAGGAACTTGCCAAGCATGATATTTCCGATGCTGACAGAGGTCTGGTCCAAGAACTTAGCTATGGAGTACTCCGTTGGCAGCTGCAGTACGACGCGATCATTGATCATCTAACCCCTGGTAAGACATTGTCGCCCGGGCTTAGGGCCGCAATACAGCTCGGGCTTCACCAGCTTTTCAGAATGCGAGTCCCAACCCACGCAGCAATCAACGAGACTGTGGATCTTGTTAAGGGCTTTGAAACCAGCGCGGCTGGCCTTGCCAATGCAGTCCTGAGAAACGCAGAGCGAGCTGGACAAGAAGCCCTTCTTGCAACACTCACGGAAGGCCAGGATGAGCTGACGCAACTCAGTGTTGAGTACTCTCATCCAAAGTGGATAATTTCCGGGATGCAATCGGCACTCGAGCTTGATGGACGAAAATCAGAACTTCGCGAATTGCTGGCTGCCAACAATCAAATTCCAATCGTGAACCTAATTGCCATAACTAGCGCGGCCATGGCCGAACTCGATGAACTTGGTCTTGAACGCGGCTCGGCTTCCCCAAACGGATATCTAGCCACCGGTAATCCACTTCAATATTTATCTATACCAGGAGTTAGAGTCCAAGACCAAGGTTCCCAGCTCGTTGCACTGGCGCTGACTGCAGTTGCCGATAAAACTGGAACTTGGCTCGACATGTGCTCTGGTCCAGGTGGCAAGGCAGCTGTTTTGGAGAACGCAGTGTCCGGTTCGGGCCAACTGGTTTGCTACGAACCTCACGTGAAGAGGGCCAAGCTAGTCACAGCCGCACTTACGGACCCCGAAAACACTCCGGTGTTGGTCAACCGAGGTCAATCTGCACCCGAAAGTAGCTTCACCGCTGTGCTATTAGATGCCCCTTGCGCAGGACTGGGATCGCTTCGCCGGAAGCCTGAATCAAGGTGGACTAAGACTCCAGAGCAATTGCCGTCTCTGACCAAATTACAAGCCGAGCTGCTAGACGCAGCAGTTCTAGCGCTGAAACCAGGCGGTCTGCTGATGTATGCGACCTGTTCGCCGCTAATAGTTGAAACAAATGCTCAAATAAGAGCGGCCCTAGATCGCCACGCAAACATCTCATTGGTCGACCTGGTGCCAGTGATGCAACAGCTGTCACCGGGTCTAGAGTTAAACACGTCCAGAAAAACCATTCAGCTCTGGCCGCATAGGCATGGAACAGATGCCATGTTTATGGCATTGCTTAAAAAAAGATGATGGGATTTAGAGATGCAGATTAATCCTTCGATTCTAAGTGCCGACTTTGCCAACCTCGAAACCGAATTGATGTCAATTTCCTCCGCTGACATGGTTCACGTTGACGTGATGGATAACCACTTCGTGCCAAACCTGACCTTAGGTCCAGCGATTGTTGAAAGACTCAGCCAGGTCTCTCCGATTCCGCTTGATGTTCACCTGATGATTGAGAACCCCGACCGATGGGCCATTGAATATGCGGAAGTTGGAGCAGCCTCAGTCACTTTTCATTATGAAGCCGCAGAAGACCCCATCAGCTTGGCAAGACAATTACGAGCCGCTGGTGTCAAAGCGGCTGTGGCCATAAAGCCTGCCACACGTGTTTCTCTCATAGCCGACTTGCTTCAAGAAGTGGACATGCTTTTGGTTATGACAGTTGAGCCGGGCTTTGGCGGCCAGCCCTTACTCTTGGACACTTTAGAAAAGATTGCTCAAGCACGGACTCTCATTCAAACCTCAGGCGCGATGGTTGCAATCCAGGTTGACGGGGGAGTCACCGAGTCAAACATCGCTCAACTTTCTTCATTGGGAGCCGACTCATTTGTTGCAGGTTCTGCCGTCTACAATCACCCCGATAGGGCCAACCAAATACTGAAGCTTAGAAGGTTGGCGCTGGCAGCTGCGGGCCAGGAGTGATTCGCGGTAATCTAGGCCTATGAAATCCTTTAACTCCCTCTATAACGAGCTCAGCTCGATTTCCAGCGAGCCCGACAGCACATCAGGAACCACTGAGCTGTTAGCAAAGGGAGTGCATGCGATTGGCAAAAAACTCGTGGAGGAGGCAGCAGAGCTGTGGATGGCCGCTGAGCACGAGTCAGACGACCAGGTCGCACTTGAGGCATCTCAGTTGCTCTACTACATACAGCTAATTCTTATATCCAGGAACGTGCCCATGTCGGCAGTTGAGAAGGTTCTCTAATGTTGCGCGTAGCAATACCAAACAAGGGCATTCTTTCTGAATCCGCAGTAGCAATGCTGAAAGAGGCCGGTTACCAGACCAGACGAGACACTCAAGAACTGCACCTGGTGGACGAGGGAAATAACATTGAGTTTTTCTACCTAAGACCAAGAGATATCGCCACCTACGTGGGTTCAGGCTCGCTGGACGTTGGCTTGACCGGGTTAGACCTCTTGATGGATTCAGAATCTGAGGCTGAGGAAATTGCAGACCTAGGCTTCGGTGGGTCAACCTTCCGATTTGCGGCGCCGATTGAGTCCGGATTTAGTGACCCAGGTGAACTTGAAGGCAAAAGGCTGGCGACCGCATACCCAACCCTAATTTCGAACTACTTGTCGAAATTGAATGTGAAGTGCGAAATTATCAAGCTAGACGGAGCCGTGGAGTCGGCCGTGAAGCTTGGTGTTGCCGATGCCGTTGCCGATGTTGTTTCAACTGGAAACACTCTTCGCAAAGCGGAGCTTGCAATTTTTGGCCCCACGATCTTGACATCGACTGCCAGATTGATCAGCGCGCCAGGCAAGGCAAGTGAAGCAAATGGACTGCTAATGCGCCTGAAGGGTGTTTTGGTTGCTAGAGAGTACGTAATCATCGATTACGACTGCCCCAAGCAAATCCTGGAGGCAGCAACAAAAATCACTCCTGGAATTGAGTCACCAACGATTTCCCCGATGGCGGATATGGACTGGGTCGCAGTTCGTGCGCTCGTCCCAGCTATTCAGATGAATCAAATTATGGACGAGCTGTACGCGGCTGGAGCCAGGGCGATTTTAGTATCAGCCATACACGCAGCGAGAATATAGTGCCCGCAATCAGAGTGATCCCCTGCCTCGATGTCGCAACTGGTCGAGTGGTCAAAGGTGTGAACTTCCAGAATTTAGTGGACACTGGCGATCCGGTTGACTTTGCTCGGAACTACTACCAACAGGGCGCGGATGAACTTACGTTTTTAGATGTGACCGCGGCGAGTGAAAATCGCGCAACCACTAGAGACATGGTTACCCGATGCGCCGAGGCAGTTTTCATACCCCTAACGGTTGGCGGCGGAGTTAGGAACCTTGAGGATGTATCGCTGTTACTTGCGGCCGGGGCAGACAAGGTCTCCATTGGGTCCGCTGGTATCGCTCGACCGGAACTCTTGTCCGAAATTACGGCAGAACATGGCAACCAAATTTTGGTCGTGTCTCTAGATATCAAGCGCTCAAACACGGTCTCTGGCTTTGTCATAACATCCCACGGTGGCAGACAGGAAACTGGGCTGGACGCAATGGAATGGGTCGACAAAGTTCAGGAGCTAGGAGCCGGCGAACTGCTTATTAACAGCATGGACGCCGACGGCACCAGAGCAGGCTTTGACCTTGAACTAATCGAGAAAATCCGCAAGGCGTCTTCGGTCCCAATAATTGCCTCGGGGGGTGCCGGTAAAGTTTCTGACTTTGTTGAAGCAGCTCAGGCTGGCGCCGATGCACTCCTCGCAGCTAGCGTTTTCCACAGTGGTGAGATCTCGATCACTTCCGTTAAGCAAGCACTTGAGGTGGCAGGAATAGAGGCTAGATGAGAAACTTACAGTTAGATCGGGTCAAATTTTCTAACGACGAGCTGGTTCCAGTGATCGTTCAAGATAGTCAGACCAAACGGGTTTTAATGCTCGCATACGCAAACATGGAAGCTCTAAAAAAGAGTGTCGAAACAGGTCAAATGCACTTTTTCTCGCGCTCTCGGAATCAGCTTTGGCTCAAAGGCGAAACCAGTGGCAACACTCTGGCCATTGATTCAATTTCCTTGGATTGCGACGGCGACACCATTTTGGCTGAGGTTAGGCCGGCTGGACCAACCTGCCATCTTGGCACCACCACCTGCTTTGAGGAAATTTAAATGATCAGCTTCGATGAGCTTGAAGAGCTGAGCTCAAAGTACAACGTGATCCCAGTTGTAAAGAAGCTTTTTAGCGGCAGCGAGACTCCAATTGGTGTTTATCAGAAATTGGCAGGTAAGCGAGCTGATACTTTCTTGTTGGAGTCTGCTGAGCAGGGGGTGTGGGGGAGATACTCATTTATTGGCGTCGCATCTCGTGGCCAGTTGACCGCAACCGATGAAGCTGCCAGCTGGCAGGGGGATGCAAAGTGCCTCCCGGATGGATCTTTGTTGCCTACAGACCCAATATCCGCCCTTGAGCAACTTCAAACGGCATGGAAATCGAGCCCCGTTGATTTTCCATTGAGTTCAGGGTTGGTGGGTTTCTTAAGTTGGGGAGCTGTAAACCTCACCGAGAAACTTCCCGCCGCTAAGCCTGCCGATTATTCGATCCCGCTTTATGGGTTCAATCAATTTTCCCAATTGGTAGTCATGGACCATCAAAAATCCGAGCTTCTTTTGGTTAGCGTGGTCTTCGTTGATGGAACACCGCTTGATGACAGCTACAAACGAGCTCTCGCGGCAATTGAACAGATGCAGCGCATTATCGAAACACCAACGCCTGCGATGGTCTCCGAACCGAAATGGCCGGAACCCAATGCCACATCAAACATGTCCAAAAGTGAGTTCCTTGAGAAAGTGGAGCTGGCCAAGGAGCATGTTCGTAAAGGTGATGTGTTTCAGGTTGTTATTTCACAACGTTTCGATCATGAGATTACTGCGGATGCGCTAGATGTTTATCGTGCTCTTCGGGCGCTAAATCCCAGCCCCTACATGTATCTAACTAGGTGGCAGGATCAAGATGGCCAGTTTGCAATAGTTGGTAGCTCTCCTGAGGCCCTTGTGAAGGTAACGGGGTCCAATGTTGTTACCCATCCAATTGCTGGCTCCAGGCCAAGAGGTCAAGATACCTCCACAGACAATCAGCTGGCAGAAGATCTGTTGGCAGATGAAAAGGAACGCAGCGAACACCTGATGCTGGTGGATTTGGCAAGAAATGATTTGCTAAAGGTTTGCGACCCTAAAACCGTCAGAGTCAGCGAATTCATGCAGATACATCGTTTTTCGCACATCATGCACCTGGCCTCGACCGTCGAGGGCTCGTTGAACAAGGACACCAGCATCGTCAAAGCCATGTTGGCAACCTTCCCAGCTGGCACACTCTCGGGAGCTCCTAAGCCAAGAGCGCTGGAGATAATTCATGATTTAGAGCCAAGCTATCGAGGATTGTTTGGTGGCGTCGTTGGCTATTTTGATTTCCAAGGAAACTCTGACCTTGCCATTGCGATTCGAACGGCGGTCTTGAGAAACGGTGTGGCCAGAGTCCAGGCCGGTGCCGGCATAGTCCTTGACTCGGTGCCTGAGACCGAACACGCCGAAACCCTTGCCAAGGCTGCAGTAGTTTTGCGTGCGATTGCGGCGGCGAATGCGATGAAGAAATGATCAGGTTCATCTCCATTGGAACTTTGGCTGCCGCACTCTGGCTCTCTACCTCACTATTGACCTGGGTTGACGTGAGAGATTTTCACTCCGACGATTCGACGCTGATAGGGACCTTGATTGGCTCGGAGCTTAATCCGCTAACAAGTCTTGTCCCGCTAATAGTTGTATTGGTTTCTCTTATAGCTCGATATCGTGCCTTGAGTCGATCGATGTCGGCAATTGCCTCGCTTATCGCGGTATCGGCCGGTGTGGTCATGCTGCTGACCAATTGGTCGGACTCAAGCGCTGTTGTTGAGCTAATCTCAAGCACCACCGGTCTAGCAACAGCTGCGGGCTTTGGTGTCGTTGTGAAGGCCGGCTACTGGGTTTACGTGGGTTTAGCGGCAGTGACGGCCCTAATTTTCGCAGTTGCGGTTTTCCAACCCGGGCGAAAAACACAGACGGTGAAGTCGACCGAAACGGCTGAAATAAACACCGATCCGGAAAACCTGTGGGATGAGCAGTCCAACTGATTGCTAGAATTGTGAGACATCCAAGAAGGGCACAATGACTGAATCCACGAACGAACCAGGACATGGAAACTCTGTCGCCGCTTGGGCGACCGTGATTGTTGTTCTGACGGCATTCACGATTGGCACGCTTTTCTTTTGGCTGGATGTCCAAGCGATGGTTTGGGCTTCAGCCGTATTGGCCCTATCTGGTCCCGTAGTTGGACTGGTTCTTAAAAGATCCGGCTACGGAGTAAACGGCAAACATTCGAAATCACACTAGTGCTCGACGAACTATTCGCCATGGCAAGCGATGACGCCGAAATTCGTCGCAAGACGGTTAGTACCGAATCCTTAGAGGTGCTAGTTGCCGGCATGGCTCCAGCCACTTCGGCCTTGAAAGCTCTCGAGCCTAGATCAAAAATCAAGATAATCGCCGAGATCAAAAGGTTCAGCCCCTCGGTTGGTCAAATGGCGGAAATTCCTGACGCTGGTTTGCTGGCAGGCATCTACGAGCAAAGTGGCGCCCATGCAATTTCTGTCCTCACGGAGCGATCTGGTTTTGGCGGTTCGCTGGATGACTTAAGGAATGCTAGCGATGCGGTTTCGATACCAACGCTTCGGAAGGATTTCATCTCCTGCGAGTACCAAATTCTGGAGGCGCGCGCAAACGGAGCATCGTTTGTTCTGTTGATTCTTAGTTGGCTCAAGGAGCCAGATTTTATTCGGTTGTCAAAGTTCGCAGCTGATCTAGGTTTGGATGTTCTAGTTGAGACGCACACTCCAGATGAAATTCACATTGCTAATGCTGCCGGCAGTCGCCTAGTAGGTATCAACACCAGAGACTTGCAGACCTTCAAAACTGACCTTGGCCTATTCGAAACGATGGCTCACCTGCTGCCGAACGAAACGATCAAGGTAGCCGAATCATCGGTTAAGCGACCGCAAGACGTAGCTCGGTATTGGAATGCCGGTGCAAACGTCGTGCTGGTCGGTCAAGCCCTGGTGATTGGTGACCCGACAGTGCTAATTCCGGAATTTATCAACGCAACCTAGGATTATGAAGACAATGAAACTCTCAGAACAAGTAGGCCCTTATTACGGCGAGTACGGTGGCAGGTTTGTCCCAGAACCACTTATCGCCGCCCTCGATGAACTCGAAGCGACCTACGAAGCCATGCGAATCGACCCTAGGTTTATTGCAGAGCTAGCTGAACTTCACAAAACCTATACCGGGCGTCCTTCGATTATCACCGAAGCTAAGCGCTTCGCAGCCCACTTTGGCGACATAAGAGTCTTTTTGAAGCGAGAAGACCTAAATCACACTGGTAGCCACAAGATAAACAACGTAATGGGCCAAGCATTGTTGGCCCAGAAGATGGGCAAAAAGCGAATCATCGCTGAGACCGGAGCAGGCCAGCACGGTGTAGCAAGTGCCACGGCGGCGGCTTTCTTTGGGCTCGACTGCGTGGTTTACATGGGCCAGGTCGACACCGAGAGACAGGCACTAAACGTTGCAAGAATGAAGTTGCTTGGTGCCGAAGTGATTCCAGTAACCACCGGCTCCAGAACCTTGAAAGACGCTATTAACGAGGCGCTTAGGGACTGGGTCGCAAACGTGGACACCACTCACTACCTTCTTGGCACCGTCGCAGGTCCCCACCCGTTTCCAACAATGGTTAGAGACTTCCAAAGCGTCATTGGATATGAGGCTCGCGAACAGATGCTTGAACTAACGGGTCGGCTACCAGATGCCGTAGCGGCATGTGTTGGCGGCGGCTCCAATGCAATCGGTATTTTCCATGCCTTCCTAGACGATGCCGATGTCGCTCTCTGGGGCCTTGAAGCAGCTGGGGAAGGCGTTGACACTTTGAGGCACGCCGCGACGCTGTCCCGGGGCACACCGGGTGTATTGCACGGTGCAAAAAGCTACCTGCTCCAAGATACGGATGGCCAAACCATGGAATCCCACTCAATATCTGCCGGGCTTGATTACCCAGGGGTGGGTCCAGAGCACTCTTGGCTCAAGGACCTAGGCCGAGCCAACTACCACGGTGTGACCGACTCCGAGGCGATGAACGCCATGAAGCTTCTTTCCCAAACAGAAGGCATAATTCCAGCGATCGAAACCGCCCACGGTCTTGCGGGCATCGAACACTTGGCAAAAATTCTCCCAGCAGGAGCACACATTTTGGTCAACCTCAGTGGACGCGGAGACAAGGACATGGAGACAGCTGCAAAGTACTTCGGTTTGATTGGCGAAAAATGAGTTCAGTTAACGACACCCTTCTTGCTAACAAGGAATCCGGTAAGGGTTCTCTGATCGGTTACTACCCAGCCGGTTACCCGACAATAAAAGACTCAGTAGATGCCCTAGTTGCCATGGCTGAAAACGGCTGCGACATTCTGGAAATCGGCGTCCCGTACAGCGACCCGGTCATGGACGGTTTAGTTATTCAGGTTGCCACCGAAGAAGCGCGCGCTGCAGGCTTCGTGTTGGGAGATCTCTTCGAAGTCATACGACAAGTTCGAGCACGCGTTGACACTCCACTTCTGGTTATGAGCTACTGGAATCCAGTTTTGAGATTCGGCGTAGAGAAGTTCGCTAAAGAAATGGTTGCTGCTGGGGCACAAGGCATGATAACTCCAGACCTTGTTCCGGACGAGGCGGCCCAATGGTTAGCGGTGAGCGAGGAAAACGAATTAGACCGAGTTTTCTTGGTTGCTCCTTCAAGCTCTGATAAGCGGGTCGCCGCAAACTCTGCTGCTTCGATTGGGTTTGTGTATTCAGTCTCCACAATGGGCATAACGGGGGAGCGGGCTCAGCTGGATGCACTAGCCCGGGAACTGGTCGGGCGAGTCAAAAGCCTAAGTAGCACCCCAACCTGCGTTGGAGTGGGAATATCGAACGCCGAACAAGTTCGAGAGGTTAATGGCTATGCCGACGGCGCGATTGTTGGCACCGCGTTCGTGAAGGCTTATCACGAAGATGGTCTTGAAGGCCTCGTCGCAAAAACCAAAGAACTGGCTGTAGGCCTAGGATAAATGAATGGATTTAATAACAGGTATCCCATCGCCCGAAATTAGCTTTATCGATTTGGGGCCATTTCGAATTCACTTCTACGCACTATTTATTCTCAGCGGAATAGTTATCGCGACAATCCTTACTGACGCGAGGTTGAAAGCCCGTGGCACACCGGCTGGATTGTTTTTAGACATAGCTTTGTGGGCTGTTCCTTTCGGAATACTCGGTGGCAGGTTCTTCCACGTGCTTACTCACCCCAACGACTACTTCTACGAAGGCGCCGACCTGCTTGATGTTTTCAAGATCTGGGAGGGCGGACTAGCTATCTATGGTGCACTGATTCTTGGGGCGGTCGGAGTGTTTATCGGCTCACGACGGGCTGGAATTAGATTCTTATCAGTGGCAGATGCCGTGGCACCAGGAATTCTGTTGGCCCAGGGCATTGGCAGACTTGGAAACTATTTCAATCAAGAACTTTTTGGTCTTCCTACGACACTTCCATGGGGACTCGAGATTCCAAGTTCCAACCCGGCTTACCCTCTTGGCTTGCCGGATGGACTTACTTTTCACCCGACCTTCGCCTATGAAATGATCTGGAACATAACTGGAGTTCTGGCTCTAATTTGGCTCGGAAAGAAGCTTCAGCTTCAATGGGGCAAGGTTTTGGCACTTTATTTGATTGTGTATTCGACTGGACGAGTTTGGATAGAAGCTATCCGAATCGACCCAAGTGAGATTATCCTTGGCCTTAGAGTAAACATATGGTCAGCACTGATCGGAATTGCTCTCGGAGTAGTTATCTACTTGGTTCAATCTCGCCGTCACCCCGGCAAGGAACCATCGGTTTGGTTAGACGGCAGAGAACCTGTTGATCAACCACCGAGCAACAGCAAGGACGCTGCTAACTAATTCAATAACTCACTAACAAGACATAAGGTCGGGCCAGCGAAGTTCCGAAAAGAATTCGATTGGAGTCGCCATGGTCAACAATGGACCCTTCCACAAGTTTGGCACCACGCCCGAGAATCAAGGGCTCTACGACTCGGCTCATGAGCGCGACGCCTGTGGTTTGGCGATGGTCGCAACCCTCAGGGGTTATGCCGGTCACGACATTGTTGAGATGGCGCTGTCATCACTTAGAAACTTGGAACACCGTGGGGCTGTTGGCTCAGATGCCGGAACTGGAGACGGTGCCGGAATACTGACCCAAATACCCGATAGCTTCTTCCGGGCGGCAGTTGACTTCGACTTGCCAGTAGCTGGAACATACGGGGCAGGTCTGGTTTTCCTAGACCCGGAGACCGCCTCCAAAGACAAAGCCAAATTTGAACAAATTTGTAATGAGGAATCGCTCACGGTTTTGGGCTGGCGTGTACCACCAACCGACAGCTCGGTGCTTGGTGAACTGGCCAGGAAAGCCATGCCGCTGATTGAACAGGTTTTTGTTTCGTCAACCGACCACATCTCAGGAATGGACCTGGAGCGTCGACTATTTAGAGCTAGAAACCGAAGCGAACGTGACATCGGCATTTACCTTTGTTCACTCTCTTCTAAAACCATTGTCTACAAGGGCATGGTTACCACCTTGCAGCTCGAGCCTTTTTACCCAGACCTCAGTGACGAGCGCTTCGTGTCGCTCCTTGCCTTGGTTCACAGCAGATTTTCGACAAATACTTTCCCATCTTGGCCCTTGGCTCACCCATTCCGTTTCATCGCCCACAATGGCGAAATAAACACGGTCAAAGGAAATGCCAACTGGATGGCGGCCAGAGAGTCACAGCTATCCTCTGAGCTTCTCGGAGACATCGATCAGCTGAAGCCAATCGTTTCAAAGGGCGCCTCGGACTCTGCGACCTTCGATGAAGTTTTGGAGCTACTTATTCTGTCTGGTCGCTCCTTGCCACACGCAATGATGATGATGATTCCTGGCGCTTGGGAAAAGCAGCTTGATCTTGATCCGCAACTAAGGGATTTCTACGAGTATCACTCGATGATTATGGAACCGTGGGATGGTCCAGCGGCAGTCTTGTTTACCGACGGCGACTTGGTCGGTGCAACTCTTGACCGCAATGGCTTGAGGCCTGGGCGCTTCGTGGTTACAGAGGATGGCTTCATAATCCTTGCCTCAGAGATTGGTGTCGCTGACATAGCGCCCGACAAGATCGTAAGAAAAGGCAGATTGCAACCGGGCAAGATGTTCCTTATCGACACCCTTGCTGGTCAGATTGTGGAAGACGAGCAGATTAAATCTGAGGTCGCCTCCCTTGAGCCTTGGGGGGAGTGGCTTGAAGCAAGCCGCATCAACCTGCGTGATCTTCCAGACCGCGAGCACGTTCGATACTCCAGTAAGTCTGTCAAGCGCAGGCAACGAGCCTTCGGCTACACCGAAGAGGACCTAAAAATCTTTATCGCACCAATGGCGAGAAACGGACAGGAACCAATCGGTGCCATGGGCACCGACACCCCGATCGCGGCCATCTCAGAGCGACCAAAGCTTTTGTTTGACTACTTCACTCAGCAATTTGCCCAAGTAACTAACCCTCCTCTGGATGCAATTCGCGAAGAAGTTGTGACATCCATGACCACGAGCATCGGTCCAGTGCGAAATTTGCTCGAAGCTAACGCCGAGCATGCAAAGCAAATGGTCCTGGATTACCCAATCATTGGTAACGATGAGCTAGCAAAGATTAAGCACATTGACCGCGCTAACAACATTGGTAAAGCAGTGACAGTTTCCTGCCTGTACCGCGTCGACAATGGCGCAGAAGCACTTGAAGAGCGACTTGCTGCGGTGTGTGCGGAGGTTGACCAGGCTCTCTTGTCAGGTGCGACATTCATCGTGCTTTCCGATCGTGATTCCAACCGAGAGCTAGCACCAATTCCGTCACTGCTGTCGTGTTCNGCAGTTCATCATCACCTGATTCGAAACGGAACCAGAATGATGGCCGGCCTCGTGGTTGAAGCCGGAGATGCCAGAGACGTGCACCACGTCGCAACCTTGATTGGGTTTGGAGCATCAGCGATCAACCCCTATCTAGCTCTTGAAACGGCCGAGGACTTAGTTGCCAATGGCACCATCACCGGCATAACGATGGAACGAAGCAGCAAGAACATGATCAAAGCGCTTGGAAAAGGCGTTTTGAAGGTCATGTCAAAGATGGGTATCTCGACGGTTTCTTCCTACGGAGGCGCTCAGTGCTTCGAGGCTATTGGGCTATCCCAGGCGTTGGTGGACAAATACTTCACTGGCACAACTACAAAGCTTGGCGGTGTCGCGCTGCCGATTTTGCATTCTGAAATAGCTCAGCGTCACACCACTGCTTATCCGATCGAGAGCGCAAATCAAGACAGCACTCCATTGGATGTTGGCGGCGAGATGAAATGGCGTCGTGACGGCCCTCCTCACCTTTTCAATCCAGAGACCGTGTTCAAGCTTCAGCACTCAACCTCACAAAAGAACTACGAAATTTTCAAGTCATATACGAACGCGGTGGACGATCAGGCCGAGCGTCTGATGACAATTCGCGGGCTTTTTAGTCTGAACAAAGGGCTTCGTGAGCCAGTCCCAATCTCTGAGGTTGAGCCAGTCCATTCGATTGTGAAGCGATTCGCAACCGGTGCAATGAGCATGGGATCTATCAGCCCAGAAGCCCACGAGACGCTCGCGATTGCTATGAATCGTATCGGCGCAAGAAGTAACACCGGTGAAGGTGGCGAATCCGTTGAGCGACTGCTTGACAGAGAGCGACGCAGTGCTGTCAAGCAGGTGGCTTCAGGCCGTTTTGGTGTGACCTCGATGTACCTGACTCATGCCGATGACATTCAAATCAAAATGGCGCAGGGAGCGAAGCCTGGCGAAGGTGGGCAGCTTCCACCGAACAAGGTTTACCCATGGATTGCTGATATTCGCCACTCAACACCAGGCGTTGGTCTAATTTCTCCACCACCGCACCACGACATTTACTCCATCGAAGATTTGAAGCAACTGATCTTTGATCTAAAGCGCGCAAACCGAGCTGCAAGAGTTCACGTGAAATTGGTTTCTCAGTTTGGTGTCGGAACTGTTGCGGCAGGTGTAGCAAAGGCCAAAGCAGATGTCGTTCTAATTTCTGGACACGACGGTGGCACGGGTGCCAGCCCGCTGAATTCCTTGAAGCACGCTGGAACACCATGGGAGCTTGGCCTTGCCGAGACTCAGCAGACACTGCTTCTGAACGGCCTAAGAGACCGCGTGGTGGTTCAGGTCGACGGCTCAATGAAGACTGGAAGAGACGTCATCATTGCGGCTCTCCTTGGAGCTGAAGAGTTCGGCTTCGCAACTGCACCACTGGTGGTCGAGGGCTGCATCTTGATGCGCGCCTGTCACCTCGACACCTGTCCAGTGGGAGTGGCAACTCAAAACCCAGAACTTAGAAAGCGATTCCACGGTCAGGCTGACCACGTGGTGAATTTCTTCGAGTTCTTAGCTCAAGAAGTCAGGGAATACTTAGCCGAACTTGGTTTCACAACCCTCCAAGAGGCAATTGGCCAGGTTGAGGTGCTAAACGTCAATAAAGCCATCCGTCACTGGAAAGCAGACGGTCTAGACCTCACCCCAATCTTTGCGGCCAAGGACATCGTTACCACTCAGACCCAGTACTGCTCCAACTCCCAGGATCATGAGCTTGAGAAACACTTTGACTACCCGCTCATCGAAAAGGCCAAGCTTGCATTAAAAGACGGCAAGGCCGTGGAGATTTCCAGCCAAATCAACAATACGATGCAGGCAATTGGAACAATGCTCGGCAATGAGCTAACCAAAAAGTGGGGGGAGCAAGGACTTGAGCCTGGAACTTTGAAACTGACCCTGACCGGAAGCGCCGGACAGTCTCTGGGCGCCTTTATGCCTAGAGGGTTGCAGATACATGTTGAGGGTGACTGCAACGATTACGTTGGTAAAGGACTTTCTGGCGGAATCATTAGCGTTCGACCTCCAGCAACTGCCGGCTTCCCAGCATCAGAGAACGTCATAGCTGGAAACGTTATTGGCTATGGCGCAACCTCGGGCAAGATCTTCTTAAACGGAGTTGTTGGAGAGCGATTCATGGTCCGAAACTCGGGTGCCATTGCGGTTGCCGAGGGTGTTGGAGACCACGCTCTGGAGTACATGACCGGTGGTCGCGTCGTCATTCTCGGAAAAACTGGCATCAACTTGGGCGCCGGTATGTCCGGAGGTATCGCTTACGTTCACAGGCTGTCTGAGTCAAAGGTGAATCGCGAGGCTCTGCAGCTTGGCGAAATCACTCTTAACACTCTCGATAAGGCTGGAGAAGACGAACTGCGAGGCATCCTCGAGCAGCACTTTGATCTAACAGACTCTCCTCTTGCAAAAATCATCTTGGATGACTTTGCAACCTACGCAAAAGAATTCGTAAGGGTTATGCCTAGGGACTACGCGCGAATAGTAGAGATTCAGCAGGACGCACAAGCAACCGGTATCGACCTAGACGGCGAAGAAGTTTGGACTCAAATCTTGGAGGTAACTAATGGCTGACCCGAGGGGATTTCTAAAAGTCACCAATCGCGAAACTGCCAAGCGCAGACCTGTTCCAGTGAGAATCAAGGACTGGAAAGAAGTCTACGAGGAGCGCAATTCGGATGTAATCAAGGAGCAAGCGAGCCGCTGCATGGACTGCGGCATTCCGTTCTGCCACGCAGGCTGCCCTCTTGGAAACCTAATTCCGGAGTGGAACGACCTGACCCACCTTGGTAAAAACAAGGAAGCGATTGATCGCCTTCACTCGACTAATAACTTTCCAGAATTCACCGGCAGGCTTTGTCCGGCCCCTTGCGAGACCGCATGTGTCCTTGGTATAAATCAACCAGCAGTGACCATTAAGGAGATCGAAGTCTCGATCATCGATGATGCTTTTGACTCCGGATTTGTCACTCCTAACGTTCCAGACCGACTAACCGGAAAGACGGTTGCAGTTGTAGGTTCTGGTCCTGCCGGACTTGCGGCCGCGCAACAATTGACTCGCGCTGGACACACCGTCGCAGTGTTCGAAAGAGACGACCGAATCGGTGGGCTACTTCGATACGGTATTCCGGATTTCAAGATGGAGAAGCGGCACATTGACAAGCGCCTTGCTCAGATGACGGCTGAGGGCACCAGGTTCCGAACTGGCGTCAATATCGGGGTTGACATTACTTGGGAAGAGCTAAAACTTAGCTACGACGCCGTTTTGGTTGCAACTGGTGCGATCACACCAAAAGCGCTAGATGTTCCTGGAGCGGAACTGTCAGGAGTTCACTTCGCCATGGAATACCTGACCCAGGCCAACCGGGTCAATGCCGGCGACAGCGTCGAGGGCCAACTTAGCGCCGAGGGCAAGCACGTCGTCATCCTAGGTGGCGGCGATACTGGAGCTGATTGCCTAGGAACCGCGACCAGGCAACTGGCCGCTTCGGTTACCACGATTGCAATCGGACAGAAGCCCCAAGAACAACGAACCGATGACCAACCGTGGCCAATGGACCCACGTCTGTTCGAAATCTCCAGTGCACATGAAGAGTTCGGTGATCGCAAATACATGCACTCCACAGTTGAACTGGTGGGACAGAACGGGCAGCTAACCGGCATAAAGGTTGCAGACACCGAATTTGTGAACGGTAGAAGAGTTCCTAAGGCAGGCACCGAGCGAGTCATGAAGGCTGACTTGGTGCTCCTTGCACTTGGCTTCACAGGGCCAGAATCAGAGACCATAACAAGTCAGCTCAACACAGAGCTGGACAACCACAGCAACATAATTCGTGATGGAAAATACCGCAGCAAGGATTCGTTGTTTGTCGCAGGGGATGCGGGCAGAGGTCAAAGCCTGATAGTTTGGGCGATAGCCGAAGGTAGGGCAGCAGCCGCGGCGATTGATGAGTATCTCGAAGGAAAGACACAGCTGCCATTCCCCGTGAAGCCAACTGATAAGCCAATCTCGGTTTATAGCTGAGTCAAAAGAAAATAGGTAATTGAGCCAATGAGACGCGCAAAAATTGTTGCAACATTCGGGCCCGCAATAGCCGATCTAGAGATGACCCGAAAGGTCATAGCCGCCGGTGTAGACGTGGCGAGAATGAACCTCAGCCACGGCTCTCACGAGGTTCACGAGCAGGTCTACGCAAACATCCGGCAAGCCAGCGACGAGGCCGAGAAGGCACTTGGAATTCTGGTTGACTTGCAAGGACCGAAGATTCGTCTTGGAAAGTTTGCCGAGGACAGCGTTGAGCTTGTGCCAGGTGCAACCTTCAAGATAACAACCGATGACGTGGCCGGCGACGTGGACATTTGCTCCACCACTCACAAGGGACTTCCGAATGACGTCTCTGTCGGCGACATGTTGCTCATCGATGATGGACGTCTTTCACTTCGGGCAACTGCCGTTGACGCGACCACGGTAATAACCGAGGTTGTAATCGGTGGTCCGGTATCTAACAACAAGGGCATAAACCTTCCAGGTGTAGCGGTGGACGTTCCGGCGCTTAGTGAAAAAGATGAAGACGATCTTCGATGGGCCCTAAAACTGGGTGCCGACATGATTGCACTGAGCTTTGTCAGAAATGCCAAAGATATTCTTAGGGTCCACGAAATCATGGGCGAAGAAGGCAGATTTGTGCCAGTAATTGCCAAAATCGAAAAGCCTCAGGCCGTAGCCAACCTAGAAGAGATCATCGATGCCTTTGACGGCGTTATGGTCGCCCGTGGCGACCTTGGTGTCGAGTTGCCACTCGAGCAGGTTCCAATAGTTCAAAAGCGAGCCGTTGAGCTTGCGAGGCGCTGGGCTAAGCCAGTTATCGTCGCCACTCAGATGCTTGAGAGCATGATTACTGCAAGCAGGCCGACCAGAGCTGAGACTTCGGACGTTGCGAACGCAGTGCTCGATGGTGCGGATGCGCTAATGCTTTCCGGAGAAACCTCAGTGGGTCAATTCCCAATTGAGACCATCGAAACCATGGCCAAGATCATTGAGTCCACCGAAGAGAACGGCCTGGAGCGCATTCCAGACCTCGGCACTCAACCACACACCCACTCTGGTGCCGTAGTGAAGTCAGCGCTTCAAATTGCTGAATTACTAGGTGCCAAGTACGTCTGCGTTTTCACGGAGTCCGGCGACACCCTGCTTCGAGTCTCAAGACTGCGCTCTAGAGTGCCTGTTCTCGCATTCACCCCCAACGAAGAAATTCGACGTCGACTGTCGTTGATCTGGGGTGCCACAACCTTCCAGGCTGGCAAGGCAACCCACACCGACCAAATGATCAAGCAGGTTGATGAAATCGTTCTAGCAAGCGGCAAGTGTCGCGTTGGCGACGAAGTAGTTGTGGTCGCAGGTTCGCCTCCAGGTATCCCCGGGTCCACCAATTCACTTCGCGTTCACCGCGTGGGAGATGCGGTAAATGAAACAGTTCCCGGCTACGCCAGCTAGAGAAGAATTTAGGCAATAAAAAAAGAGCGGTGGGTAATCACCGCTCTTTTTTTTGTGCCGAAAGTGGGATTCGAACCCACACGCCCATAGGACAAAGCATTTTGAGTGCTTCGCGTCTACCGTTCCGCCATTCCGGCCAGTTGTATCACTCTAGTGGATTTGATTATTCAAGATGCCGCTAAAGTTGTACTCATGCAAGAACCACTTCGCGTTGTCGTCGCAGAGGACGAAGGACTCATCCGCATGGATGTCGTCGCCACATTACAAGAGGCTGGCTACGAGGTGGTCGGCGAGGCAGCCGATGGTGAAGAAGCTGTTCGCCTTGCGATAGAACTGATGCCGGACCTGATAGTCATGGACATCAAGATGCCAAAGCTAGACGGGATTTCGGCGGCTGAAAAGCTTTCCGAGCATAAAATTCCAGTGGTATTGCTAACGGCTTTTTCTCAAGAAGACCTTGTGACGCGAGCTGCTGACGCAGGAGCAATGGCGTATGTGACTAAACCCTTCAAGGCATCTGACTTGCTGCCAGCGATTCAAATAGCACTTTCCAGAGCAGAAGAGCTCTCTACGCTCGAGGGCGAAATAGCTGACCTCAACGAGAGGCTAGAAACTAGAAAACTTATGGACAGGGCAAAAGGACTGCTTCAGTCGAAAATGAAACTGACTGAACCAGAGGCTTTTCGCTGGATTCAAAAGGCTTCTATGGATCGCAGGCTATCCATGTCACAAGTGGCTAAGGCAGTGCTTGAGCAACTCGGGGATAAGTAAGTCAGTTCTTATTAGCTCTTAGGTAGTTGGTTATCCGAATAGTTGAGAGCAAAGTGCCGGCCTCATCGGTGACTTTAATTTCGTGGCTCGTCAACGACCTGCCAAGTTTTATTGCGGTGCAGGTTGCGGTCACAATTCCTTCGCGAGCAGAACTGTGGTGAGTCGCGTTGATCTCAATTCCAACCGCGTAACCCCAAGGGTGCGCGTGAACATTGGCTGAAAAACTACCCAAGCTTTCACCAAGAACAACATGGGCTCCGCCGTGTAGCACGCCTAGAGGCTGAGTGTTACCGGCTACTGGCATTGTTGCAACCGCCCGGTCGGCACTTAGTTCTTTGAGCTGAATGCCCATGCGGTCGGCAAGGTCACCCAAACCCCGGCGCTGCATAATTTCTAGGGCGTGTGCTGATTTTGCAACATCATCTTCGGTCACAGTAGTACCACCTTCTACAAAGTAGGCTAAGCGCATGAGCGCCAACGAAAAGCCTACTCTGCTCCTTATTGATGGGCACTCACTTGCATACCGAGCTTTCTACGCGCTGAACGTGGATAACTTTAGAAATGCCCAAGGACAGCACACCAACGCTGTCCACGGCTTCATATCCATGATGCTGAGCATTCTTGAGGGCGAAAAGCCAACCCACATGTGCGTGGCCTTCGATGTTTCCAGGCACAGCTTCAGGACCGAAGAGCTCCCTGAATACAAAGGCACTCGAGGCGAAACGCCCGAGGAATTTCTTGGTCAAACCGAGTTGTTGGTGCAGGCGCTAACTGCCATGAACATCACCAGCGTCTCTCGCGAAAACTTCGAGGCGGATGACCTGCTTGCCTCATTGGCCCATCTTGGCGAGGAGGCTGGCATGCGTGTGCTTGTGGTCTCCGGCGACCGTGACACCTTCCAGTTGATTCGCGAAGACACAACGGTGCTTTACCCAGTCAAAGGGGTTATGAATCTAGTCCGCATGGACGATGAGGCAGTCCTTGCAAAGTACGGGGTTCACGCAATTCAATACCCGGAACTAGCGGCGCTAGTGGGGGAGACCTCGGACAACCTAATCGGTGTTCCGGGTGTTGGACCAAAGACTGCTGCTAAATGGATTCAGCAGTTTGGCTCCCTGGATGAAATCCTGAAGCGCTCTGATGAGATCCCTGGAAAAGTCGGCGAGAGCCTGAGGGAGAACCAGCACCTTGCGGTTAGAAACAGAAGACTGAACCACCTGCTTACGGACCTCACGTTTGATTTTCAAATGGAAGAGCTGCTACTTGGGCAAGTAAATGAGGAGGCCCTCCGTGAAATCTTCGCCGTGTTATCGTTTCGGACCCTGCTAACGCGAGTGCTGAAGCTCCGCGGCGGTAATGGCACTCAACATTCAGCGCAGCGGGCAGAAGTGGCCGTGGAGAGTGCGCAGGATGCCATAACCTCGCCAGAACACATGCCCACGGCCGCCTCGGAAGTCATTGCAAACCTGCCATCCAGCCCGATTGATTCATCAATTGCTTCGGTGTCCGAGATCCAAACACTGGTGTCGTCTGGACAAGCGTTTCTGCACGTTGAGATCAACGACGGTCGACTAGTCGGACTTGGCGCTGCGAGCCTTGACACAAGAATCAACTGGAACGGCGAGGACCAAGATTCAACTCTTGAGCTGTTGGCCAACGGTGGATACGGTGGCTGGGACACCAAGGCCATGCGCAAGAAGCTCCACACGCTCGGGGTTACCCCAAAAACAATCACNGAAGATGCGCTTCTAGTCAGCTACCTGGTGGACCCTATTAGCAAAGACTTGAATCCGGATTCCGTCATCCGCCAGTACGCCGGAATAGACATCACCAGGCAAGACCCCAATGAGTTACTGAGTGAATCCGACCCATCACTGGACGCCTGGGTCTACGCTGTCATCTGCCAAGTGCTGATTCCGCACTTAGAAGACAGCGGTCAACTCGATGTTTATCGTGAAATCGAATTGCCTGCCAGTGACGTTCTGGCGAAAATGGAGATCACCGGCATTGCGATGGATGCTTCGGCACTTCAGGTGCAGTTCGATGAACTAACAGCCGAGGTTGAGCAGATTGCGAGTCAGGCCTTCGAAATAATCGGTCACGAAGTAAATCTCGCTAGCCCGAAGCAATTGCAGGTGGTGTTATTCGAAGAGCTTGGGATGCAGGGGACCAAGGCGCTCAAAACAGGATATTCCACGAATGCCGAAGCGCTCAGCAGGCTGTTTGAGCAGACGGAGCACCCGTTTTTAGAACGACTTCTTGCTCATCGCGACAGCACTAAGTTGCGCCAGATGACCGAGACTTTGCTGAAGGCTATTCAAGACGATGGCCGCATCCACACCAATTATTCGCAAGTTGGCACTTCCACCGGTCGCCTAAGCAGCGAAAACCCAAACCTCCAGAACATCCCGATTAAGACCGATCGTGGTCAGAGACTGCGCAGCGCCTTCGTTGCAGGCCAGGGTTTTGAAACGCTACTAACCGCCGACTACTCCCAGATTGAGATGCGCATAATGGCCCACTTGTCTGAGGACGAAGGCCTTATCGAGGCATTCCGAATTGGGGAGGACCTTCACAACTTCGTGGGGGCGCGCCTCTATGGGATAGAGCCAGCAGATGTCACCGGACAGATGCGGTCAAAAGTCAAGGCTATGAGCTATGGACTCGTCTACGGGCTAAGCGAGTTTGGACTTGCGAGGCAGCTCAGAATCACTGGGAAGGAGGCTAAACAGTTGATGTCTGATTACTTCGATCGCTTTGGTGGAGTGAAGCGCTATTTGGACCTAGTGGTGCAGCGCGCCAAGGCGCTTGGATACACCGCGACTGTTTATGGCAGGCGTAGACCTTTTCCTGATTTGAATTCCAAGATCTTCCAGGTCAGAGAAAACGCAAGACGAGCAGCACTTAACGCCCCCATCCAAGGAACTGCAGCCGACATCATGAAATTGGCAATGATTATTGTGAAGCAAAAAATGGAGACCCATAACCTTTCCTCGCAGCTGTTGTTGCAGGTCCATGACGAACTAGTTTTTGCAGTTGCCCCAGGCGAACTTGAACAGCTTCGAGAACTGGCGGTGAGTGCCATGCAGGAAGTTGTGACGCTCACGGTTCCACTCGAGGTGCACGTTGGCATCGGAGTGAACTGGGAGCTAGCGGGTCACTAGGAAAGACGCTAGTATTGCGCTCGTGCCTTCGGGCACTAAACCCGTCCGTTCGTTGGGCCAAATAAAACAAGTAATGGAAACATTATTTTTGGCGCGACCCGAATAAAACAAAGTGGAGTAACCACAAATATGGCATCCAAAGCAAGCGCAGAGCCCGCACAAGTAGCAGTAAACGACATTGGTTCAGAAGCCGATTTCCTAGCCGCAGTCGAAGCAACACTTAAATTCTTTAACGACGGAGACCTTATCTCCGGCACCGTGGTCAAGATAGACCGCGATGAAGTTCTCCTAGATGTCGGTTACAAAACCGAAGGTGTTATCCCATCTAGAGAGCTTTCAATCCGACAAGACGCGAATCCAAGCGACGTAGTAAAGGTCGGCGACGCCATAGAGGCACTTGTTCTCCAGAAGGAAGACAAAGAAGGCCGTCTAATTCTTTCCAAGAAGCGCGCTCAGTACGAGCGAGCATGGGGCGATGTCGAGCGCATCAAGGAAGCCGATGGCGTAGTCACAGGAACCGTCATCGAAGTTGTCAAAGGTGGGGTCATTGTTGACATCGGTCTTCGTGGCTTCTTGCCTGCATCACTTATTGAGCTTCGTCGTGTTCGCGACCTAGGTCCATACCTTGGTACCGAGGTTGAGGCCAAAATTCTAGAACTTGACAAGAACCGCAACAACGTTGTGTTGTCTCGTCGAGCACTGTTAGAGCAGAGCCAGAGCGAAAACCGCAGCACGTTCCTAAACGATCTTGTAAAGGGTCAGGTTCGTACCGGTGTTGTCTCTTCAATCGTAAACTTCGGTGCATTCATCGACCTAGGCGGCGTGGACGGGCTCGTTCACGTTTCTGAGCTGAGCTGGAAGCACATTGAGCACGCCAGCGAGGTAGTTGACGTTGGCCAGGAAGTAACCGTAGAGGTGCTTGAGGTAGACCAGGAGCGCGAGCGCGTTTCCTTGTCACTAAAGGCAACCCAGGAAGACCCATGGCAGCTGTTCGCAAGAACCCACGCCATTGGTCAGTACATCCCGGGCAAGGTCACCAAAATTGTTCCATTCGGCGCGTTTGTTCGCGTTGCAGATGGCATCGAAGGCCTAGTTCACATCTCGGAGCTATCCTCCAAGCACGTTGAGCACGCCGACCAGGTGGTAACCGTGAACCAAGAGGTCTTCGTCAAGCTAATTGACATCGATCTTGACCGTCGCAGAATCTCGTTATCACTCAAGCAGGCACTCGAAGAGGTTGAGAATGCTGGAACTGACTTCAACCCAGTTCTTTACGGCATGAGCGCCGACTACGACGACAAGGGTCAGTACCGCTACCCAGAAGGCTTCGATCCTGCCACCAGCGAGTGGCGCGAAGGCTTTGAGGAGGCTCGTGCTAAGTGGGAGACCGAGTACGCCGAAGCTAACGCCCGTTGGGAGCTTCACAAGGTTCAGGCAAAGGTTGCCTTCGAGCACCTCGCAACCATTCCAGACGCAGCTTCAGCACAGGAGGCACCCGCCTCAAGTGGTGCTGCGGCTACTGACCGGGGCACACTAGCCGCCGATGAGTCGCTGGCTGCTTTGAGAGAAAAACTAACCGAAGACAAGTAACACTTGATCTTTTAGATAAGCGGGAACACCAACGGTGTTCCCGCTTTTTCTTTATCCTTGTACCAATGCTTATCGCTCTGACTGGTGGAATTGGCTCGGGTAAATCAACCGTGGCTAGACGTTGGGTTGCACTCGGGGCAACCGAAATTGATGCGGACATCTTGGCAAGAGAAGTCGTGGAGCCGGGCTCACGCGGCCTAGCTCAAGTAGTCGAATTATTTGGAACAAGTGTTTTGCACGAAGATGGCTCACTGGATCGAGCGCAACTTGCCCAGCTTGCGTTCAGTTCTGAAGAGAATAGAACTGCGCTGCAGGCAATACTGCATCCACTTATTCAATCGAGAGCCCAAGAGAGGATTGCTGGCATTACCGGCGTCATTATTTACACCATTCCGTTATTCGTGGAGACAAATTCACCGCTCAGCTTCGATCGCGTAGTCACCATCAGTACGCCCGAGCCAGTTCGTATTGCGCGGCTTGTATCGGCCCGCAACATGACAGCTGACGATGCTCAGGCAAGAATTGGCACTCAAGCAACGGACCAAGAGCGCGAAGCGGTGGCAGACACCATTATTGATTCAGACTGCAGTCTTCCAGAACTCCAAGCCAGGGCGGACGCTGTCTTTGCATCCTTCACGAAGTAGGCCCTGTTGCTAGAGGAAACTAAGCCCTTCAAGGTCATCAGCCCCTATTCACCAGCCGGTGATCAGCCCACCGCGATCGCGGAGCTTGCCCACCGGATAAATGCTGGTGAAAAGGACGTTGTGCTGCTTGGCGCGACCGGAACCGGAAAGTCCGCCACCACCGCGTGGCTCGTGGAGAAGCTTCAACGCCCCACTCTGGTTATCGCTCACAACAAGACGCTCGCAGCCCAATTGGCAAGCGAGCTTAAGGAAATGTTCCCCGAGAATGCGGTCGAGTATTTCGTTAGCTACTACGACTACTACCAGCCCGAAGCCTACGTTCCCCAGACCGATACTTTTATAGAGAAGGACTCCTCCATAAACGAGGAAGTCGAACGCTTGCGTTACTCGGCGACGATGTCGTTACTCTCCAGACGAGATGTAATCGTGGTCGCAACCGTTTCCTGCATCTACGGGCTGGGAGCTCCGAAGGAGTATCTGGCTCAATCGCTGCCTCTTCAGGTGGGCCAGCACATCGACAGAGATGAACTGATTCGAGGCCTAGTGGCGATTCAGTATCAACGAAACGATATTGAATTCACCAGAGGAAACTTTCGAGTCAAGGGCGACACGGTTGAAGTTATTGCGGTCTATGACCAGGAAGCAACTCGCATTGAGTTCTTCGGTGATGAAATCGAGAAGATCTACCGAATACATCCGCTAACCGGTGAAGTCCTAATGGAGCGCGAAAGCGTGGCTATCTACCCAGCTTCTTACTACGTGGCCCCAGTCGAGCGCATGGGCAAGGCGATTGAGGATATAGAAAACGAACTAGAGGTGCGTTACAAAGAGCTTGATTCGCAAGGCAAGCTCTTGGAAGCGCAGCGGATCAAAATGCGAACTACCTTCGATTTAGAGATGATTCGCGAACTCGGCTTTTGTTCAGGTATCGAAAACTACTCTCGACACATCGATCAGCGAATGCCGGGTGACCCTCCGTCTTGTTTGTTGGATTACTTTCCAGAGGATTTTTTGACCGTGATCGATGAGTCTCACGCAACCGTGCCACAGATTGGCGCCATGTATTTGGGGGATTCCTCTAGAAAGCGCACTCTGGTGGAGCATGGGTTTCGACTGCCTTCAGCACTGGATAACCGGCCGCTGAGATTCGAAGAGTTTTTGGAGCGCACCGGTCAGACCGTCTACCTGTCTGCAACGCCCGCTAAGTATGAATTGGCGCTCTCCGACGGTGTGGTTGAGCAGATCATCAGACCAACGGGGCTTGTTGACCCACAGATCATCGTGAAGCCTGCCAAGGGGCAGATTGACGATCTGCTTGATGAAATAAGAACAAGGACTGAGCGCAGTGAAAGAGTTCTGGTCACTACGTTGACCAAACGCCTTGCCGAGGAAGTCACTGAATACTTCACCGAGATGGGTGTTCGCGTGAGATACCTGCACTCCGATGTTGACACCCTTCGTCGTGTTGAACTTCTAAGAGAGCTGCGCCAAGGGGTATTTGATGTCCTGGTTGGTATAAACCTGCTTCGAGAAGGCCTTGATCTACCCGAGGTCTCGCTGGTTGCAATCTTGGACGCCGATAAAGAGGGCTTCCTAAGATCGACGACTTCTCTTATCCAGACAATTGGCCGTGCAGCGCGAAATGTGAACGGCGAAGTTCACATGTATGCCGATGTGATGACTGCCTCAATGACTAGAGCAATCGACGAAACCAATCGACGACGTGAAAAGCAAGTTGCCTACAACAAAACAATGGGCGTCGACCCGCAACCACTGCGAAAAAAGATTGCGGACATCACAGATTCTTTGCAACGCGAAGAGATTGACACCGAGCAGCTGATAAAACAGATGAGCGAAATGTCAAACAAAAAAACAGCAAGGCAAAAGACTAAGGGTCGGCCGGCAATTGGTGCTGCGGGACAGAAGCAAATCATGGGAACGATCATCGAGCTAGACGTTCAAATGAAATCGGCTGCAAGTGAGCTCAAATTTGAACTAGCCGCGAGAATTCGCGATGAAATATCGGAACTGAAAAAGGAGCTTCGAGCATTTGAAGCCGCAGGCCACGCCTAAACTTCTACAATGACTATTCAGCAACCCAAGGGTTCCAAGCTTGCCATCAAGGGCGCGCGAGTTCATAACCTCAAGAACTTGGATCTAGAGCTTCCCAGGAATTCGATGATCGTTTTTACCGGTCTAAGTGGTTCTGGAAAGTCGTCACTTGCATTCGACACAATCTTTGCCGAGGGTCAACGTCGCTACGTGGAGTCTCTCAGCGCTTATGCCAGACAGTTCCTGGGACAAGTGGATAGGCCAGACGTTGACTTCATCGAAGGCCTGAGCCCGGCAGTCTCCATTGACCAAAAATCAACCAACCGAAATCCTCGATCCACAGTTGGAACCATCACCGAAATACACGACTACCTGCGACTACTTTGGGCAAGAATCGGTGTGCCTCACTGCCCAGTTTGCCTAGAGGTAATCTCCAGACAAACTCCGCAGGCAATTGTTGATCAGCTGGTCGCAATGCCAGATGGCAAAAGGTTCCAGCTGCTGTCACCGATAGTTCTTCAGAAGAAAGGCGAATTCCAAGACCTATTCGCTTCACTTCAAGCTCAGGGCTATGCCAGGGCGGTGGTCGACGGGGAGCAAGTTGTCCTCGCAGAGGCAAAGCCTCTGAAGAAGAGCTTCAAGCATGACATTTCTGTTGTGGTAGACCGACTGGTGGTGAAGCCCGACGCACAGTCCAGAATCACCGATTCGGTGGAGACTGCGCTAAAACTGTCTTCCGGCCGAATAGTGGTCGATTTCATCGACGATAAGACTCAGCGGGTATTTTCCGAGCACCTCAGTTGCCCGAACGAGCACGATCTTGTGCTCACCGAAATTGAGCCCAGGACATTTTCCTTTAATGCCCCCTTTGGAGCCTGTCCAGCCTGTACTGGCCTTGGTACCAAAATGGCAGTCGATGCCGAACTAGTTATTGGAGATAATGCTGCGAGCATCAAGGATGGAGTCATTCTGCCTTGGTCCACCCAGGGTAAAGGTCTTTACTCATACTTCGTCAGGCTTCTGCAAGGACTAGCAGACGACCTCGAATTCGACCTAAAGACCCCTTGGAAGAAACTGCCAGCCGAGACCCGAGAAGCAATCCTGAACGGAAATGACTTTGAGGTCGAAGTAAAGTGGCGCTCGCGCTACGGTCGAGAGATGCGATACACCTCCGGCTTTGAAGGGGTATTGCCTTACATCGAGCGTAAATACTTAGAGTCCGACAGCGACTGGGCCAGAAGCAAATGGGCTGACTACCTGCGCGAAGTGCCCTGCCCTAGCTGCGACGGGGCCAGGTTACGTCCAGAAGTTTTGGCGGTTAAGGTACACGGAAAATCTATCCACGACGTCGCGCAGATTTCGCTTGGAGACTCACATAAGTTCTTTGACTCCCTTGACCTAACTGACAGAGAAGCAAAAATTGCCGCCCAGGTGCTCCGCGAAATTCGAGCACGCTTGGATTTCTTGTTGGCCGTGGGGCTTGACTATCTATCACTGGAGCGAGCCGCTGGTTCGCTGTCCGGAGGAGAAGCTCAGCGAATTCGCCTCGCGACCCAAATCGGTGCTGGGCTCACCGGGGTTCTCTACGTTCTAGATGAACCCTCAATTGGGTTGCACCAGCGGGACAACCTGCGGCTAATCCAGACCCTGGAAAAGCTGCGCGATCTTGGCAATACTCTGATCGTGGTTGAACACGATGAGGACACCATCAAGGCCGCGGACTGGTTGGTTGACATTGGTCCTGGTGCTGGTGTCAACGGTGGAGAAGTAGTTCACTCAGGTAGCTACCAGAACCTTTTGAAAAACACCGAATCGATAACCGGTGATTACTTATCAGGTAGAAAATCAATTGCCACCCCGATCAAGAGACGAAAGCCAAAAACTGAGGGCAAGCTAAAAGTTGTTGGGGCTCGAGAAAACAACCTTCAGAATGTGACGGTCAAATTCCCGCTCGGGGTAATGACTGCCGTCACCGGTGTCAGCGGCTCTGGTAAGTCTTCTCTGGTTAATGATGTTTTATATGAAGTGCTCGCGCAGCGTTTGAATCGAGCAAAGTCGGTGGCAGGAAAGCACACCCGAGTCGAAGGTGTGGACCTTTTGGACAAGGTTGTTCACGTTGATCAAGCGCCTATCGGTCGAACTCCACGCTCGAACCCGGCGACCTACACCGGAGTGTTTGATAACATCCGCAAGCTTTTTGCTGACACACCAGAGGCCAAGGTCAGGGGCTATCTTCAGGGCCGCTTCTCCTTCAACGTGAAGGGCGGACGATGCGATAACTGCTCAGGCGATGGCACGATTCGGATCGAGATGAACTTCCTGCCGGATGTCTACGTCACTTGCGAAGACTGCAAGGGCGCGCGGTATAACCGAGAGACTTTGCAGGTTCTTTATAAAGGCAACTCCATCGGTGACGTGCTGAACATGCCAATCATTGATGCCGCGGAGTTCTTCGCGCCGATCAACTCGATAGCCCGATACTTGACAACTCTCGTGGATGTTGGGTTGGGCTACGTCCGGCTTGGACAAAGCGCGACGACTCTTTCCGGTGGTGAAGCTCAGAGAGTGAAGCTTGCAACCGAACTCCAGCGACGCTCGACCGGAAGAACCATATACGTGTTAGATGAGCCCACAACCGGCCTCCACTTTGACGATGTCAGCAAACTGCTGATGGTTCTGAGTAACCTGGTGGACAAGGGCAACACTGCAATTGTGATCGAGCACAACCTAGATGTAATCAGATCTGCAGATTGGATCATTGATATGGGGCCAGAGGGTGGATCCGGTGGCGGCATGGTCGTAGCCGAGGGCACACCTGAACAGGTAGCCAAAAATCCCGCAAGTCACACCGGCAGGTTCCTAGCCGAGGTCTTATAGCCATGGCAAATGAGTTGAGCTTCCGGCCTAAAACCTCAGAAATCCCGCGGGAACCTGGGGTCTACCGATTCTTGGACTCAGATGAGCGTGTTTTATATGTCGGGAAAGCAAAGAACCTAAGGGCCCGGCTGTCAAATTACTTTGGTCCGCTAGACAGCCTTCACGAACGAACTAGGCGAATGTTGCTGAGTGCCAGCGACGTGAAATGGACAATAGTCGCGACCGAATATGAAGCGCTGCAGCTTGAGTTCACTTGGATCAAAGAATTCAATCCGCCGTTCAACGTTCGTTTCCGCGACGACAAGTCCTACCCTTACCTAGCCATTTCGATGGGCGATGCAGTACCGAGAGCCTTCGTGACCAGGAATCGGGACCTGAAGGGAGTCAAATACTTTGGCCCCTACACACAGAGCTGGGCAATCAGGGACACTTTAGATTCACTACTCAAGGTTTATAAGGTGCGCAGCTGCTCCGCCGGCATATTCCAAAGGGCCAAGCGTTCCGGAAGGCCATGCCTGCTGGCAGAGCTTGGAAAGTGCTCAGCGCCGTGCGTTGAGCGCATATCTCTCCCGGAACACAAGGCTTTAGCCAAGAGCTTGGGAGATTTCATCGGGTCGGGCAATGATTCGTACGTGTCCGATCTAACGCTCAAGATGCAGAAGGCTAGCGCTACAGAAAATTACGAACTTGCCGCCCGATTTCGAGACGACATTGGCGCTCTAGAACGTGTCCTAGAAAAATCGACCGTGGTCCTGGATGATCAGGTAGATGCGGACCTAATCGGACTCAACCGGGACGAGCTTTCCGCCGCTG
>JGI1221J13441_10000138_pt1 | contig 36603 bp, 57 predicted proteins | sample LakVidmifraction_4_FD_13441 | JGI IMG/M metagenome (IMG submission 13441) | reverse complement strand
ATGCAGAGGGGGGTAGAGTGTGCGACCCCCCTCCCCCCCTACACCCTATCTCTTCTCTTCTACCATCTTATGCATACCAGAAACGTTCTCTCGAACAATTTCTTCAATTGCGCGTTCAATTGCAATAGATTGATCAGCTTCTGACAATTCGTTTGACGTGATAGCCACCCTGCCCAGGAGGGAGGGGGTATCATAACCAGATTGGGCGTCGAAATGATACCATTCATCGAAGTGTGTGAATGGATCAAACGGATTGTCCACTGTGGTTAACATGTGTTCTATCATCATCACACCTCTCTGTGATTGGCGTATAGTTTAGATTGTTTTGTCATAGCTCGGCCGTAAGTGTTGAGATGGAGACACCTAAAGCATCTGCAACTTCTGCTTGTGTGTAGCCAGAGGCTAACATACCGCGGGCCCTACTAATCTTAGCTCCCGTCATCAAGGGCTTAGACTTTGGTGTAGCATACTTCTTGACCTTCTCCACGTCGGTGTTGTTTAGTATGGATACCAACTTAGAATTACTGATAGCCCCGGCTTGAATAGCATTCCACTCCTGGGGGGTGATGTCGATCAATTCTTTGCCGGCCCCGGTTCTAAGGCGGGCGGTTACAATCGCCATACCTTTGATCTTCTTTAGCTCTGCTGCATCCATACCAGGGTTTGATTCACGCTTTAGTCTAACCTCTGCACCTGCTAGGATCTGAGCGTTTCTTTCTAGAGGCCGATTCTTTAGGGCTCGATTAAGCTTGTCTACTAGGGACGACACCTCAGACGAGTACGCCACCTTAGCTGATGGAGAGTACTCAAGCGTCTTTGTGTTTACAGAAGCCTTTCTAGCTGTGTTGGCTAAGCTCTTTAGTTTGTTAGAGTGATCAGCATAGACCTTCTCAATTGGAGTCTTAGACGATAGGGTGTGCGCATCTTCTGTCTCAGCTAACTTTTCAGACCGATCTGTTTTGATTATTAACTTACCAGACTTGTCTGTGTATGATGCCCCAGTCTCAGTAAAGATTTTTTTACCAGTCTTAGGATCTACACGGACTAACTGCTTACGCTCCCTAACCCTCATTGGACTCTTGGCCCTTGAGAACAGGGTGGATGCGCCGCCTTGTGAACTAGTCTGGTATCTCTCTTTTAATGCTAAGATGGTATGGTCTATAGCCGATTGCTTATAGTTTAAGTTATGTTTTTCTGCATCGATTACAACCATGGAATGACGAACTGCTCGAGCTAGCTCCTCATTTGACGCGCCCTTAATCGTCATATCTGTGATTAAGTTCGACACCTGTCCCATTTGCATACCTTTGGTTCTTGCATCCATCTTAGGCATACCCTCATAACCCTTGTACTCACTCTGTGGGTTAAAGTCTTTTAAGCTTTCCAAGGGTGCTGTTCTTTTTATTTTTGAGTTGCCGTTTGGGATTACTAACACACTATCGCCGTCAAAGTCTGCACCAGACAGTAGTTCTGCTACTTCGCTATTTATACCCACTGCGTCTACTGCATTACCCAAAGAACGCTTAGCGGTTGGTTGTTTGTTGTTCACCGTCAATTGGGGGATCTCAAACGTTCCACCATGTGGGTAGCGAACTAGAACTACTTGCTCTCCATCTCTAAAGTTTGGTGCATAAATCTCATCCGGCTTCATCGCATTGATTGGGAGGATCACCTGTGTTCTCTGACGAGGTAGGTGCGCCGCTTTTAGGTGTACTGCCGAAGAATCTACATCATCCGAAAAGGAATCAAGAAGTTTCTTTTTTACAGCTGGGTTGGTGAGACTCATAATTTCGTCGAACTCAGCTTGCTTTTGCTCATATGTCATATTAAGTTGATTTTTAGCTAGAGACGGACTCTGCTTTGATAACAATTGAGTGGAAAGATTTCGAGACCAATCGTCCCAGTCGCCTTCTTCATTAACTATATTCATGGCGGAAGCTACATTGCCGGTTTCTGGATCTGGGATCTGACGAACTATAGATCCAAATGGGTTCTCTTGATCTGTTTTTCCAGTTTTTGGATCAACATTCATTTCTTTAAGAGCATCTAACTTATCGCCAGTGTCGCTCTTGTTTGTGTTGAATTGAAGATCTACACCTTCTGGTAAGCCAGATTTATACATAGCCATACCTTTAATATAGTGTGAACCATCAACAGCAATGCGAACTTGAGCGTACCTAGAGCCACCAAGAGAAAGTTCGGCTGCTCCCGGACGAACATAAATTACACCGTCTGCCTTGCTGCCACCCTGTTCTGCATACTTAACGTTTAGTCTATTAGAATCCACATTAATTGGTGGTTGAATGGACGAAAAGCTTTTTCCGTCATCGTTGGAATATGCTTGAATCTGTTTAATTCTAGTTGGGTCTCTGACGATCTCAGACCAAACTTGATCTTTCTTAGCAAGCACCTTCACAGTCGTCTGCTTACCAGTACCAACCTGAGTTACTTTTACTTGATGCTTAATATAACCCTCATCCTCAAGTACGGCGACAGCATTTCCAAGTTTTTCCTTGCTAATTCCAAGTTGGTTTTCAACGCCACCACCAATGTCGATTACTAACTTTTCCTCAACATGATCTCGAAGCATGTTCGATGTTGTATTGAGAATGGAAAGCTTATCTTGCTGTCCTGGAGCTAACAAAGAGCGAACTGATGACTCATTCAAACCCATCTTTTCACCAATTGCAACATTAGACATACCTTTGTTCTTATATGACTGTGCGTCGTTTATCGCGGATTGCTTCTGTTCATTCTTAGCAATGGATTTTCTTGCACGGAACTGGGTACTTGTCATACCCAAACCATCATAGATTTCCTTATCACTAAGACCTTCTCGCTTCAGCTCCTCTATGGTACCAAGGAATGAACGATTTCTATTGTTCTCATCGCCAGAACCCCAAGGGTATCGACCAGAGTGTCGAGGCGTGCCGTAGTGTGCAAAATATTCCTTATCAGTCATATCCATTATAACAACGCCTCCTTCTTGATCTCGTTGACTCTCTTGTCTGCCGATATGATCCTATCCATGAAATGAACAATCACGTCTGGGTCTCCGTCATAAACTCTAACCTCATCGTTTTGATAGATTCGCAACTCAATTTTGATAGTGTGTGGTTTGACCCCATACTCAAGACAGAACATGGCAGCGTAGATCTCTAACTGTGTTTCTTTGGTTTGTGTTACTCCAGTTTTGAGATCGTGGATACGAAGCAGATTTTTTCTAAATGAAATTGCATCTGGCGTACCAAAACAATTATCTGAAAATCGTAACACCTGTTCTGGTGCCATCTTATAACCGATTGCGTCATTCACATACTGGTTCAGAGTAGTCTTAACTTTGCCCATCTTAATACCTAAGCGAATTGCCTCGTGTGCAAACGCATGAATATCAGTACCACGTCTTGCTGCCAGAGCAGAGACATAGGTTCGGTCGATCTTTTCATCATCATAGTTAATCCAATGATAACTACTAGCGGATAGAAACGCGTGACGACCGATTAGATTTAAGTGCTCGTTGAAGATCATCTAATACTTCCTCTTCAATCTCGGGGTAGATGAAAGAGCAGAACGACATCTCGTCGAACATTTCGACAAAATATTCCTGATTCGGTTCAGGATCGTTGCGCTCTTTTTCTGATCGCTTCACCTCAAGCATAGCCCATCTTTTTTGCCAAATAATTAGGAGGTCTGGGTATCCTTGGATGTCGGTCTTAATGATCACACATCCAGGAAACGTGTCATACAGTTTATTTTTTAACTCGAGTTGAAATTTAGATTCCAGCTTTCGTCTACCCATAACTCCTCCTTTTCCAAAAAATATGGTTAAATTAAAATGCTTGGGGGTTCCCCTTCTATTATAGTACGCGTTTTTGCGACTAAGGGGTATCTATTCACTAATATGATCTGAAGGTGTAATCTGTTGGGAACACCACCCTTCCTTGTCCCTCGTTGAGTACCGCCATTACCAAATCTTTCTCTAACACACCCAACGCCTTAGCACACTCTATAGAATTAGAATATACTTCCCCAGTCTCCACCACCTCAATTGGGAAGTGTAGACGATGTCGATACTCTCTAGAGAATTGACTGTGATAAGTTTGAGCAAACCAAAGGGGGCGCCAATCTAAGTTTTCCGCACCGTTATCTGTTCGATCTCCATTTAGGTGGATGGGTGTAGTGAATAATTCATGGTACGGGTAGGCTAGAAACGCATTCGCTACCAATAGAGCAACAGAGCGTTTTGATTGTAGACCATTTACGGTGAACCCAACAAACACGGTTCCGTGCTGATTTTGTGTTAATGATAGAATGCGCCCAGTATTTACATTCATCACTCTACCCCAAGAACTTACAGCATAACTTGAGTATTCTTTGACTTCTTCCCAGATCTCCATCTTTACCCTCGATTCCTAGTTTTTGCTAGACATGACAAAAACAATGACAATAGTGGTTTTTGAAAAACCCTGTATAGAAACGCTATAGGTATCCTTATTATAGATACCTATACGGTTTACACGTAGGGTTTATGATTACTCAAAAAAGACATTATTTATGACACTATTTGGCTATTCAAAGGCCTTTTGACCCCAAAACAGCCCTTTTTTCACATAGGGGGTATGTTTTTAAAAGATACCCTACGCCCTTTCAGACCTCCGTCTAGCCCCCTTAGAGATCGTATTTAGCCCTTTTACTGCCACACATCTACCATGATTCATTGGTCTTTCATCGAAAACGTCAGAAGAATCGTCACGAAATGTGCTAAATTCACAGAATATACAGGTCCAAATTCGCTTATACCTCCACCATTTAACCCTCTCAAAACCATCTTTCATAAACAAATGACGACATTTATAGTACATTACCCCTCCTCAAACGTGGGTGCGTATTCGTTTTCGTTGAAGTTTTTCTTCATCTTTAAGGCCTTCATGATTACTAAATCAATCCAACTATTAGACCTCAGTACGTAGTAATAGAGGGATATGAATGGGGTGTTAAGTCGATCGATTCTACCGTGGGCCTGGTAGAAATTTTTGTAAGAATATGTGAGAGAGTAAAAACACATAGTATCAGTTTCAATGCAGTTCCACCCTTCATTTCCAGCAAGGTATTGGACGAGGTAGACCCATCGGTCCGTGTCAGGGATGCTTTCATGTTTGTGGCCATTCCATTCCGCTACGTGTAAATCAGGAATATCATTTAATACACGAAGCTGCTCGAGCTCATAATCGAAATTGTAGAATATGATCAGTTTTGGATGTTTCTTTGTTAGACCAATTACCGCAGAAAGTCGTGAGCCATCTGAGTTTGCAACGCGTCTCATTACAGAGTACCACTCCGCTGGATTCTTGATCGGTCGTTCTTCGTGTACGTTCCACCTGTCTTTCACCACACGCTTCATTAATGTCTCACTATGGGGTAAAACGATCTCAGTCTTCTTGCGTATAGTGTGCCTAACATAAGGCATCTCAACTAAAATATAGTTTTTTAGTTTTATGAGTTTACCAACATTAAGATATCTTTCAACTTTAGGAAACTTTGACCAGGTACTATACACAACGTGTTCCCGCTTGAACTCAGTACGGTTTTGATAAAACCCGTTGGCTAAGAAGACTGGAATATAGTCTAGCCACGTATCCCCTGGTGTTGCTGACAACATGATCCAATGGTTTTTCTTTGCGATTTTAACAAAAGATTTAGACCACTTACCCGCTCCAACAGCCCTTTGCTCGTCGAATATGAAAAACGCATTTTCTACGTTAAGGTATCTATCTATGTTGTTCCAGCTATCCACGTGGAGAACTCCAGCCAGAGTTGCGTCCTTAGCTTTTCCAATCTTGAAGCCCAATGCGTCAGCTTCCCAATCGAGTGAGTCACGCTTCTTAGCAGTTGTGATTATGTAAATATCCCTTGGGCTTTCGTTCTTCATGTAGTATCCAAAAGCTGTGATAGACTTCCCAGTACCCACATCGCCCCAAAGGATCTTACCGTTTTCTAGTTTGTTTACTGCATCTATCTGATGTTGCTTGAGTACTATCGCCATAGTTCACCTCCTAGCCAATATATATTACCTCTTTGGTTTTCTCTCCATGCACATCTAGCTTTACGAAGTAGTGACTAAAGTACTCATCGTCTAGACATCTAACTTTACGATACCTTGCGTCAACTCGTCCACCATATGCATCGTTTGTGATTACTTCCATCTCCGAGTCTTCATTTTGCAGCAGCTCAATCAGTTCTTTTACTTTCATTAGTCTCTCCCTAAAGCGGTTTTGATCACAATGGCGCCACTTTTTTGAATGGCGAAGACTAACACCCCAAGCACGCCAAAAGGCCACATCGGAGTAATTATAACAAATTGAGCTACAATTTTACGATTGTCCCAGTCATCACGGTGCCCAATCGTATTTGTGCTTAGAATCGAAGCAAGAAATATCCCCCAAAACATCCCCCAAGAAACAAAGCCAACGATATAAAGTGAAACATACCCATATGTGTCCATTAGTGCTCCTTAAACTGAATACCAGCGATTATGATCAACATAACCATGCCATTGGTTAGATCCACCGACTCCTTGCAATACACTATTACTTGACCCGTCTCCTGGTATCACACTAACTGTGTCGTCGTCATGCTCTCGTACTGTGTGACAAATTAATGTTCCTATACCAGAATCCTCGGGCCCTTTGAACATCCAAATAAACCCAGTAAGATTACCTTCATAATCAGTCATCCACGGAGTACCATCATCGTTCAAGCATTTCCAAATATCTCCATCTTTCAAATCATCATACTCTAATGGGAATGTGTGTTTTTCTGTATCTGGCAGTCTACGTCCTATTAATTCCATAGTCTTACTCTTTCCTTAGTTTGGGTCTATTTCTAGACAAGGTCTATCGGGTCCCACCGAGATGGGATGCTTGCTACGCTTGTTATGGACACCACAAGTGTAATATATCTCACCGGTGCGCGCTAATCCATGAGCATAGTAATAACAACCATCGCCATAAGAGTAAGATATGTATCTTTTTACTTCATCCTTCTTATCCGCCTCTAGCCAGTTGGTCAGAACTTCCATGGACAACCCGACGTTCTCGTGTATTTCATTAATTGTGTCGTCATTTAACTCAGTTGTTTTAAGCATTATCTATCGTTTCTTCGGATTTAGAAATTCTCTTAATTTCTCTTTGAATAAACCAAATTGCCTTCTCGAGATCCTCAATCTCTTTCTCTGGGTCTTTAAGACCAGCTCGAGCAATATACTTCACAGCATTACCCTTGTTAAAGTTCATTTGCTCAGTCAAATCTATGACTTCAATATTTTTGTATGCTGTATAATGTGATGGGTGGTTTACAGGATCGCTCGTCTCAGGTGATATATCTTTGTCAAGTATTATGTGTAATCTACATTGCACACACGTAACGTCTTCTAGAATAGTCGTTGAGCTGAACTGTTGCTGATTTCGGTCCACTCGCATCCAACAATTTGGTAAGATGCGATCCCCAGATAAGACATCTGTTAAATGTACAAGATCATCCGTAAGTATCTCCTTAAGACCATATTCGGGTCCATCGTCCATCGTCTTCAATAAGGTAATGCAATTCGGGCAGGTCACATTATCAGGTTTACTGGTGGTACTAAATGGTGAGTTTAGATCCCAGTCACCCCAGCACTTTGGAAACAACACATTTTTTCTAAATATTCCGGCCATGTGAATTAGGTGTTCATCCTTAATTGCCCCCGTAAACCAAGCTCCAACACCGCCAATAAATGCATGACCACCTTCCACCTTGTGAGTGACCGCCTCAGCGACTTCGTTACAAAGTTTACCTTCGATCCACAGGGTGCAATGCTTTCTATTAATTATTTCCATAATACTCTCCTTAAATATAGGCAAAAACTAAAGCCCTTGTTTAGGGCCCTAGCTCTATCTGATTGAGATTCTTGTGAATAAGTATTGGTCTTGGTAACCTTCGAATTGGTATTTCTTGTGAAAATTTCCGTCAGACATCCAGTACCATTGGCCGGGTTTTTGATAATCGGTGATGATGAAGGCGTTTTTAATTTCGTTTTCATCGAGCACAGGCATACCCATACCTCGGGCAGTGGCTACATAGGTGTGGTAACAGAATTTGCTCTTGATTTGCAATGCGAATAGGGTCACGGGAATTGTTCCTTTCGTAGGGGTCTCATTATAGTGATAGTAGATCTTACGATAAGGTAGTGCCCGACATGGGACTCGAACCCATACTGGATCGATTTTAAGTCGACTGCCTCTGCCATTGGGCTAGTCGGGCGAAAAACTAAATACCTTGTTTCGGTAAATAGCCTTTTGGTAGACTCAGACAGTTTGGAGATGATCTCGGATGTACTTGTTGATCTCTTCGTTACTCATGAACCCAAAGTTACCAGTCAACATGAGAATGTTGTTGTAGGGAATGGCAGCATATAGCTCCGTTCCGCTTGCACTAACATAAACGTGTGTAACTTGATTCTTCAGGGACTCGAGTACGTCGAGGGACGGCAAGATGCATTGCATGATGGTTCCTTTCGTAGGGGTCTATTATATGCGCTGTAGAACCTGCGACAGATGACTCTTAAATATAGTTTAACAACAACCCTTTAAGCATTCCTCGGTATCCAAAGAGAAGACACGAACTGTGTTTTTAGCATAAGATGAATATAGAACCGATGCCACAGATTCTTGAGACACGCCATAGTGTTTTGCAATTCTTGGTGCAGTCTCTTTTGACAAGTATACAATCTCCATTTAAGCGTCACCCTCCACATGTGTCATTAGTTTTTGTTTCGATCTCATGTCCCATTTGAATGCCCTTCAGATTTATAGATCAGTAAACAATTCTGTGAGCAAATATCCTTTTCTGGAGGAGTCATAACTAAGATCTCGTCTCTACAAATTTTACAAGTCACGATGGCGCACTCCTATCCTTTCATTCAGAAAAATTCTGAATCATATCTGCTGGGTCTAGAATTTCTCAGCATTATGAGAGAACTAAGCATTTGACTCTTAGCTAAATATAGATCTGCCATAACGTATCTACCATCTGGGTATCTAAACTCGGCTGGTATAGTTCCTTTTTCAAATGCATCAGCTTCAATATGAGCAATCTGTTTTGTAATAACATCTAAATGCTGCACTACGTTATCAATCATCTCATCAATCTCAATTGTTAAATCTTTTTTACCCATTTAGGATACCCTTTCGTAGATACCTTATCGCCACATTACGTGCTATTGTTGGCAACTTTTCCACCGAGGAAAAACTAAAAGACCGTGTTTGTGATCTTGTAGTTTTGAGATGTTACTTGCACAGATTGTCCATGATGATGACTTCAAATTCATCTGGGATGATTCCGGTGTCGTTGAGCTTCTTGGCATAAATTCCAGTCAACTCGTCAGCGTCTTCGAGGCTTTGTTTGGTGGTCTCGATGACTTTCTGAAGTTTGATGTTGTTTCTAATGTGGTCGGCAACAACGAGCGTCAGAATCGCGGTGGTGATTTTGTAGTTGATTGTCATGGTGATTTCTCCTTAGGTAGGGGTCTCATTATAGGACCTGTAAATCCTACGAGGAAAAACTAAATACCTTGTTGGTATCTAGTCTTTTTGATTCTATTGTGGGGCGTTTGAATTCAGCGGCTGAGCTTGTTGTATGCAACACGTCCAACAAAGCCAACGGCGAATCCTCCAGCAAGCAGGTACGCGTTACGATTGTAACGAGCGACTGCCTTCTTGGATTCTTCGAGGTCGGCCATGATTTTGGCGTTGTGGGCATCAATGGGGTCAGTGGTGGTATTCATGATGTGGCCTTTCATAGGGGTCTATTATACACCATGTTTTTTCTGCGAGCTAAAGAAGATCCATGTCCTCGTTGATTCGAACCACTGGGGTCCAACCGGCAGCGCTGGCTCGACCATCAACCCATTTGTAATTCAACTCAAACTCATGTTGATTAATCCACTCCCACGTCTTTGTTACACCGTTCTTTAGAATATAGTTGTTGTTGGTTTGAGACCCAGACAAAATCTCCACACCCTCGAGTTCCATGAAGGCAACATACAAGTGGTAGGTCTCTGGTACGATTTTTAAACAAGTTAACATAGGGTATCCTTTTTATTTAAGGTAGGGAAAAAACTAAATACCTTGTTGAGGGTATCTAGTTCTTCGATCCTAGTGGGTGGCTTTGTAGCTGTAACCAAAGACAGTTGAACCATCCCAGGAAGAATGCTCAAAGCAATATGGTTCGTCATCAAATGTGACGATCATGTTGCAGTAAAGCATCTCACAGGGGTGTGTTTCTGTTTCGATTGTGGTCATAATAGGCCTTTCGTAGGGGTTTCATTATAAGGCCTGTAGAACCTACGAGGTTATTTGTGTCTACCCGGACCGCGTTTAATGTCTCCATCAAGACCACAATTACAGACGCCATTGCACCAAAAATATTTGTCCTTAGACATCAGGTGCATACTGTGTAGCTGAGCGCCGCAAGGAGACATACCATCACATTTAGATACTACTTTTAGGATATGTTTATGCCCAGAATGTTCGTCCGGGTTAGCGCAGGAATCGTTAATCATGTCACTCACCCTTACTCCTCATGAGCTCGCCAGCAATCTCTAGGCACTTACTGCATGCTGGAAGAGGATCTGGGTCTTTCTTCGGGATAAATACAAGGCCACAAAGAGCTGTTACTTCAATTTTCTTCTCTCTAGCAATATCAACCAACTCATACATGTCCATGCCTGGAGTCCAAATATGAAGGTTCATTGGTGGGTTAACAATGTGCGCCAAGTCCCCGTCTTGATTTTCTTTCTCCGGATCATGCAACATGAAATCTGTCGATGCAGTATCTGTCATAGTCATCTTATACACCTAACGTGTTCGGTCAAGCAGGATGGTGTTGGGTCCTGCAGGAGGGCGATGGCCACCAAGATGATAATGATGACCATCGCCGCACCTGCTTCTTTCATCGGCACAGAAGATCTGAGAACTTCAGAACCCGCCGCTTCAATTCAACGTTCCCAGCAAGCGTAGGATGAGTACGATCCACGCTCCACCCGTGTCCATCCTGTAAATATGACGTAGGAATCCAAGTGAAGCCAAATCGCTCACCCTCATCCTTAACTACACTACGAATCCACATGTGTGAAGATGCAGCCGCGCCCCAAGGCGACATCATGTAGACGTCATCTGAGGTGATTCCCATGAGACCGAGCCTTGCGTTCAATGCTCGGAAATATCGGAATGCGTGGTCTCGAACCTTAGCTTCAGACGCATGAGAAGAGCTAGCGCAATCTCGCCAATCGTTTCGTCCACCTGCAATAATCAGAATATCAGGCTGTTCGGCAATGACCTGCGAGAGCATCCCACCAAAACGAATACCACTACAGTCAGGCTGCTTTCGCATGAATCCGACGCCAGACACTGCGACCTTTACTGGCGTGTATCCCATTTCGTGGCCAACCATACTCCACCAGCCTTCGTTCGCATCTCCTGAAATATCATTGTATCGCGCCGTGATTGAATCTCCGACAACAACCAACTTCTTTTCTGGCAGATCAGCATTGGCTGAATTGAATGTCAAAAGCGTTGCTCCGACAGCGATCATAGTTACGAATACAGCGATGAATGTGAAACGGAATCTTTTAAACATTATATCTCCTGTTTTTTGTTATAGATTATTTAAATCGCTTCAATTTCTGCAAAGCGATCGTTCAAATATAGAACAAGATGTTCGTCTGATAGTCGAAATCGTTTATCGAACTCATACCGAGACATCCAGCTATTCCCAAGTAAAACTCCTGGACTTCTGTCGTTCGCAACTTGTTCTGCACACATTTTATTAATTATGAGAACACATCCGAGAACTTTATCCATGGGTATCGTAGAAAACCCACCAGCAAGACATGCAACTGCGATTGGGTATGTGGATTCCGTGATCAAGATTGCCTGTGGTTGTGGGGTCATTATTGAATTCCTTAAATATAGTGAAAACTAAATACCTTGTTGGCACTTAGTTGTCGAGATGTTTTACTTTTGGGTCAGTGACGATTGTGGTAGCGAGGTGTCAGAACAGGCTCGGTATCTAGCTCTGGGTGACTGTCGTGTTGATGATTAACAATATAGCTAATCATCGCCATGATAGTGACACCGAGTGCAAAATATCCGAACATGATCAATACAGCTTGGGTTGTGTCGTTCATAACTTCTCCTTGGTTGGGGGTCTCACTACACCACTTGTAAATCGTGCGGTCTCACTAAACGGTGTACGAAGGGTTTGGGCTAAGAACACCAAGCATTTCAGAAAGATCTTCCTGTCCGAACTTCAACAACGTCCTGTGCGCAGAAGCTCTAGTCTCAGGACTATCAGGTTCAAGGTCAATTGAAGTTTTTGCCAAATCATGTCCAGATGAGAACTGCATTGCGTCTCCTATTATATGAATATAGTTGGTTTACTTGTAGTCACGAGCTTTTAGTTTTGCCATACGCCCATCTGGGTGGCGCCAAACAACTCCCTCGATGGTAAGTTTCTGAACAGTGTGCGCAATAAGTTGGGCACTAGCCTCAAACGGGAACCAAACCAAATCAGCATTTTCATGTGAGAATAGCTCATGACCCTCAGTGTCTTCTGGATTGCCATTAACTTTTGGGCCACAGAGCTCGTATGTCCCCTTATTCGTCGGAGTGGAATTAGTCAAAGCCTCCAAGAAAAACTTATAGAAGCTAGAGTCCTCGATTGGTACCCAGCCAACCTGTTTTCCAGTCACCGTATCGTAATCGACGCGCATAAACATATATGGTGACTGTTTACCCTTCTTCACCTCACGTCGAGCCCACCATCGGCCAGTGCCATCTAACATAACGCAAGTCCCATCATACTTTCTGGTCGGAACACCTTCTCCAGAAATAACCCATTCGCAGCCTGGGGTTACTTCTTTGGTGACATGTCGTCTATCGTCTGGGTTTCTTAAGAATAGGGTTGGGATCTTTTTCATTTAATTCTCCTGTGTTTGGAATATAGCTACTGCGGGTCTACATTAGATCGATGTTTAGGTATAAACTCAGGCCACCCCGGACAAAAATATGGTCCATAAATTGTATGGCGTCCATCCCAAACGTGTGCTTCGTGATTTACGGGCTCAGATCTGCCGAGTTCGCATCTCATTTTAGACCAGGCTTTGAATTTCTTTGACCCCACGATAAACGTGTCCATTGTTTAATTCTCCTGTGTTTAGAATATGATTGTTCGTGGACCCCGTCGGGATCGAACCGACGACCCGCGGATTAAAAGTCCGCTGCTCTGCCAACTGAGCTAGAGGTCCGCAGAGAAGGCCTCGTGTGAGACCCCCTCCTACATCATTCAAATATAAGCTAAAGCGCTTTAGTCCCTCTTGATCGCTCGCATAAGGACACCTCCTTTCAAATAAAGTAATTTCTGGACCAGTCAAACTCCTTACCGAAGACCGTAGGCCTTAGCTCCCGCAAGTGCTGAGCTAAGAGCACACATCTCTCCAAATTCCCCCGTCCACCCACCAACCTTCTGATCGCTGCCTCTCGATCCAATTCGAATGAGATCAGACAGACGAACTTCACCCAGACGATCAATGACCTTCTGCTCGTTCTCAGTCAGAGTTTCCTTGACGGTGGCAGCATTCTTGTCGATAACTGAAATATTCATACTATACTCTTTTCTTTGATGGTTGTGTCTACGAGTTTTTCGTCATGGATTACGTCTAGCCAATCTGCAATTTGTTCTCTAGTCCAATGGTGGACATCATTGAGGTGCACAATGGCTTTGCTTAGAGTTTGACTAAATACACAAAAGCTGAATTCCTCATCGGAATAGCAAGGCATTAGTATTCTGGTGGATAGTCCAGGAATTGCTAGAATACCAACAACCGATTCTGATTCGACTTCTTGAGAGTACTTATTCTGAAAAGCTTGATATCCCGTAGGCTTTTCTGTATTGAATTTTTCAATAAGCGCATGGCTAAAAACTTCGCCTCTAGTGACTATGTCGCCATTAAAAAAATCCTTATCAATTGTGTTACATAATTTTTCAAATATCACTTTGTTAATGTCTCCAGATGTATAATATACAAGGGATGTAGAACATATGGTCAACTTGGCCGCAACGGTTATGAGAAGTGAGGCATCATTGCCTTCTAAATAGGCTTTAACCGAAAAGGTAATCGTTTCGAAGTTCGAACCATAGCTCATGATGGGTGTCACGTTAAAAAGCTGGTAGGTATTTTGTTTGTGTTTGAAAAAAATACCGTTGTAATCCTGTGAAAGCATTTTCATGATTTGCCTATCAGATAGAGGATATAATTGTATCTTAAGATCAAATTAAAATAGCCTTAATCACTAGCACAACAACGCCTCCTTCTATAGACAATGGTACTGCTTAAATAAAAGTGGCTGACAGTAGTTTAAGAACTTACGCTACCTATACCGGATACCAGAATAGGTGTCTCTAGACTGTCACATTAACGGGTAGACGAATATTCGTCTTGCAGCCCCAATGCCCAATGTCTGTGCTCATAGCCTTAATCACAGAACCACTAGTGCGCCCGGTGGGGCTTGAACCCACGACCGAAGGATTATGAGTCCTTTGCTCTAACCAGCTGAGCTACAGGCGCCTTGATGTCACTTGTTACTTTCTTTATAAATCAAATACAAAGTTGTAAGTAATCCGAATAGGAGGACAAAGTCAACGCCAACCAAAGCCCAAAAAGTATCAGTCATTGTAAACCCCTAAATATAGTTTGTTTTTTTAGATTAAAAGTGTGTGGGTTTTGCGCCGGAGGTACTGTCCCACATCAAAACGCCCCGTGTACCGGGTGGCGTCACATCACTCGTCTCTAGACGCTCCATACATCTAGACGTTAGGTCCGCACTTGGAGTAGTGCTCACCCTCCGACCCCTCACGGGAGAAATCCACGAGCTGGTTTTATAACTACCTACTTGATAGGTGATCATCCACAGAAACCTACCTCAAATATCAAGGCATGCTTACTGAGTGGTCCTATCGAGTGTTCGGTCTTTTCCTTGACCGCCGACGATGGCACTAGCAGTAGCTGAATCTACTAGTTTAAGGAACTCAAAGCTTTTTAAAAAAGCCATTCAGCGTTCACACCACCCGCTATGAGCCTAACCTCTATTTATGCTCGCTCAGACGAGTTAAATATCAATTCTGACAGAAAGTCGTCTAAACCCATCTCTTAGAGAGTCAACCTTCTCTATGGCGTCTGAAATCCTCTGCTCAAAAATACTAGTCTGAAAATTTTGAGCATCACAATCATACGGAGTTTCACATGTAGGGACATTCTCGGGGGGTATCAGAATCGGCTCCAGAGATGACTTAAGGTCCTCACAAAGTTTCTCAAGACCGTCTAGAGAGTCAGAAAGTCGATCAAACTTACTATCGAAAGCGTTATAATCCATTTCTTTCGAATCCATTTTCTCAGAGTAACCTACTCTAAGATTTTTAGGTAAATCTCGATACTCATTCTCAGCTCGTGACATATTTTCTCCTAGTATAAATAGAAACTAAATATCTTTATGCGAGAGACAGGCTTACTCGGTTTACACGACTTAGCCCTGGGTTTTGGGTACCCGTCCATCACATACAAATATCAATCAGATTTTACCGACATTCGAGAATCGCTTGTTGAAGGCGGCTAGGTTTTTGACCTGCCAACGATTGTTTGTTCCTGTACAAAACACAAAGTCCCCAGAAACAACAACGATGGTTTTAACCTTATCGTTCACCTTAGTCTTCAAGTTAATGTGGAAGGTGCCGTCTGAGTGATCATAAAGCTGTCCGCCAAAAGCGGCCGCGGCACCCTTTCGATTACCCTTATTCACTCGAATATAGTGAACGTCCATGACCTGGTGTGAGTTGTCCTTGAGGGTGATTGTCTTAATCTGTGCTACCATAGTTTGCTCCTTAGTTAATCTTACAAATATCTTTTTGGTCAGATTCGGTCTGGATTGACCTTGTTGAGGGCCTCATACTCAGCCTTTGTATAGGATGTTTTTGGCTCTTCTGCGACCTCGTCTACATATACCTTTGGTGTCGCTCCAGCAATACGAGATGCCGCTTCAGCAGCCTTCGCACTATTCACGGTGAAGTCGAACTCAAGTCCTTCTTCCGATTCTCGAATGTCGGTAACTTGGCCAATGATCTGTTCTCCACTCACAGAAAGGTTTGCCTCTTCAATGCGAGTTGCGGTCACGCCAGGGACAATCTCTTGCTCAGTTGCGACATGTACAGCCACTCCTGGTTCTGGTAGGGTGTCGCTTGGCTGAGGGATCTCAACTGGTCCATCTGCATTCTCCAGAAAAACGCTATCGAACGTCCTATGGAACGCGCCTTCAGGATATACCTTGAAGCTCTTTCCTCCATAGAGAACAAAGTCACCAACAAATGCCTTAGTCTGCCTTTGACTAATCGGGTGCTGTACACGGACCTTAATATACTCAACGTTCTTCACCTTCTCGGTTTCATCGAACGTAAGAATCGTTCCGTTGCACCATTCTGCAACTTCTTTCATGTTTTCTTCGGTGACCAGTGCGGCATCTACGAAAGATGGCTTGTGAGAGAACTTTGAAGTGAGTGTCATGATACCACTTTCTACTATTTGATGAGCTATGAGTGTGTCGATTAAACGTTCTGCTGCTTGTGAATTAGTATTCACTGCAAGTATACTTACTTTTCCTTATTGTCTGGTTGTTTGATTGAGATGCCTACAGCCACGCCAATAAGAACCGCAATCGCGCCAGCTAAAAAGCCTGCAAATATCATTCTGACTCCTTTACTTTTGGCATCGAGTAGTGAATGACTCTCTTTTTCTTACCCGACGTTTCGGATAAGAGGTAATATGTCTTTCCTCCATTTAAAGAAAAGGCCTCTGAATTTCGCTTGTTTTGCCATAGGGGGTTGTTTCCACTAACCTCAGTGTGGTCGACCCATTCGTCCGGGTCGCTTGTCAGAGGTTTTAGATTCCCAAAGTTAAGAAGACGACTAATGGTCGGGATCGCAACGGAAGCCGAGCCACCAGAGTGACCCATATCTGCGAATGCCTGGATGACATTCAAATATCCCTCAATGACTTCTGGGTCTTCGCCAAGTAACTCAAGTTCTGTTTTTGCGTGTTCTACTAGGTTACTCATGTATACACCTTAACTCTTCCTTGGTAATCTTCGTGTTCAGTTGACGGGTGGTCTAATCTCTTTACACAATGAGACATACCGCCTTCTAAATCGTCAAGCTTTGCAACAATTGCATCGCAAGCCTTGTAGTAGTTCTCGCCCTTATGGTTGATCACTCGACCATTGGTAAAGCAGAAAGACCCAAGAACCTCAAACCCAGCCGGTTTATTATCAAGATTGATCTCGAAACCATCACATAGATATGATTCAAACACTGAAGCAAGCTTCGTTATGGCATATGGATTATCGTAACCCTTTGATATAAGATTTGCTTGAGTTAGGGCAAATTCTCGGATGGCTATCTCTTTGTCACTACTCATCGTCGTCTACAATTTCTGCATCGATGATATCTCCATCATCACCAGATTCAATAGCAAGCTTAGCGCCTTCAATTGCTGGTTGAGCGTTTCGTTCGAGCTCGGGGACCTCAGCATACTTAATATCCAACGCACTCTCATCAACAGTGACAAAGATGGACTTCAAATATGCCTTTACTCCAGACTTCCCGTTGACAGACCAGTTGTAAGGGCGGATGATTAGGTCTACTCCAGCAATATCGACCCAGTCAAGAAGCTCTGCTTCATCCTCATCCAATTCAGTCTTTCCTCTAGAAGTGATGAGAACAAGCTTTGGGGGGCGACCCTTGAAACCCACTGCAACCTGAACATATGGTGTTGGGGTGTCACCTTCTTCACGAGCCTTCAAATACTTGATGTTCCAGCTGTCTGCTGCCATTTCTTCTGCTGGCTTATCATCAAGAATAACGCAGAAATTTCTCTGTCCCTCAGCGTTATACATGCCTTCTCGACCGGCAAAGTTTCGAAAAACTACATTGGCGTCTTCGATGATGAGATTTTCGCTAGCCATATCAGACGCCCAACTCTAGAGGCGCAGTTTTAGCTACAGACTTGTGCGCCCACATACTGGCGTTCTCTAGCTCAGTAAACATGACTGATTTTTCTCTGCCATCTGGAAGAATCTCATCTAGAAAACCAGCAAGGCTTGAGAAGTGAGCACGCAACTGAATATGCTTCGGGAGAGTTGCTTCATCACCTTCCAAGGTTGCCTTGTGGTGACCAAAACGGTTCTCGATTTCCTCGTGTCCAATCATTCTTGTGTCTCCATTCTATCTTTCATAATGCGAGCAAAAGCCACAAAGTTTTCGTTGTAGCTCTTAAGCACGCTTGACATTTCCTTAAGACTTTTGTTTAACGCGTTAACCGACTTCGTTAGCTCAACTGCTTCTCGCTTATCCATGGCTTTCAAATATCCCGAGCAGCGGTGTTGATCTTTTCACGAAGGGTTTCAACAGTGTCGTCTTGGACTGCTTTGTTTGACACCTTACGATAGTGATCGACATATGTTTCATGTTTGTCACCGTTGTGTGTAATCTCATAGTAGCTGGTATCATCCCAAGCGTCGCTACTAAGTAGAGCCTTCCAGTTACCAAGAGTCTTGCTAAACCAGACAACGTAAATGTCGTCGACGGTTAAATCTTTGAAAAGTGATTCGTTCGAATCGACATCCCAATCTTGTAACTTATGTTGCTCAACCACAAGAATCTTTGCTTTAAGTAAAAGGTCCATTGGTATCTCCTCTAAATTGTCGTAAATATGGGTTTGGTTTCGAAGAAACTCTTGTTCTGCTTTATCTAAACGATGAGTATAGTACATAGACACGAAGCCAAAAACTATAACCACAAATATGATTGATGCTGTAGCTAGCCAACGAGTTTCATTTCTAGCGTCAACGTACGGGCTCATAGGCAGTTTCAAAATAGATAGAACCATGAACCTCAAACCTTCCATTTGTTACTTCAACTACATAGTCCCCCTCTCCTGCTCTTCGTCCACCTAGGCGAGTTGGGGCGTTTAATGATAGGAAAATCTTCGAGTTATCAAAAGGGTCGTGTTCTTCGATAACAACTCCTTGACACCACTCTGCGATCTCGGAAACGTTCTCTTGGGTTACCTGCCTGGCCTCAACTTCTGAAACTCGATGACTGTACTTCATTCCAAGCACTCCCCTTCTTGACGATGCTTAGGTATGTAAAACTCCTCACTAAAGAAACTAATGAAAATATCCATGGATGATTGTGGGTCGGTATTAATATGCTTCATTCTTTGCTCCTAAATATAAAAACCTCGGGAGGCGGGACCTACGATAAGCAAGCCCCGCCCATCCAATGATCTATTTGACGAATTCTTCAAAGTCCCCAAACTTGTTGATCGTATTAACTGCTTCACTTGCAATATGTTCGAAGTAGTTGATGTCGATCTTACCATCATCGTCTTTATACAACGACTTAGCCTGTGTGGCTTCCATCCAGAAATATCCCTTAGTTCCAGCGACGGCATACTGCTTGTCGTCTTTAACTCGCAATAGGATTCCGCCACCACCGCCTTCAACGATAGGCACAAAACGACCTGTCCTACCAACGAACTCTGGTCCCTCAGCCAGATACATCGGTCGATTAACACCATCGAAGTCTAAGTACATAGATCCCTGTGTAACTTGCTTGGTCTCACAGAGGTCGTCAAAGGTAATTTCTTCTCCGGTAAACAGAGTCTTGTAAATATAGGGATGCTGGAACTCTGGCCCAACTGCGGTCCACTTATCGCCCTCTCGAGCAACATAAACTGCCTTATTGACTAAGCAAAACTTATCGAACGTGTTCTCATGTTCAAAGTCGTATCCATACTTGGCTCCAAAGTCTGAAATATCCTTGATTTGCTTTTTGGATGCGTTTGCGACCTTAATCGAGTCGGTCTTTATGTGGATCACTTGCAGACCCAGTGCTTCTTGAACATAATGTTTAAGGTCGATCATAAAGAGAGCGCCACGCTTAGCACAAATGTTATCTACGTTACGAACATCTCGGAATGGATTTTCGAACTTAGCACTAGTGAGGCCATACACAATGTTGATTACAATCTTTAGAGCGTATGAGAGGTCTTGTGCTTCGGCTTCGTCTCCAAGATAAGGTTCGAGTTTGCCGCCAAGAAGTGTCTTTGCCAAGGCGTAGTCTCCACGCTTAATAGCGATTCTAGCTTCCTTAAGTGCTGCAAACTTTGGCGTGAAGTCGCCGAACATATTGAGCACCTCAATCGTTGTTGGGTGCATCGAAGCGATGTCCAATACGGCGACGTTCTCATATATCCCAGGTTCCGAGTATACGTAGCCACCCTCACTAGGATCTTCGCCACGGTAGAGCGACTTTCCAAGGTCAAACTCATAACCAGGAAACTCCTTTCTTAGATCGGTGTATACGAAACTGTCTTGCGGCTTTCGTTCATTTCCAAATATGATCTTTGCAGTGTGATTCTGAGTTGTGTCGTTTAAGGTTAACCCACTTAACTCAGAGAGGATTTGCCTAGCTACGAAGTCTTGTTTTCTAGAATCAAAGACAACCTCGGTGGAGGTGACGTCGCTTACACAATACTCAACAATTCTTGGAATGTCTTCCTTGTTGACGGGCTCATCCCAAGGCAAATCCATCTCAACGTGAGGTAAACCCAAGTCAATCTGATACTTCTTAAGGCCCTGTTTCTTTGATGTGAAGTCGTAAATATCGGCATAAGACAAGCTGTAGGCTGTTCGGAACAACCCATTCTTGTCGTTATTGATGATCTTGCTACTCAACTTATAAATCTGTTCGTTGCTGTATCCCATAGATGCGGCATACAGAATATGATTATCGTAACGACGGTTATTGAACCCAACCAACTTGAATCTGAATAGAGATTCTATCTCTTGTGCTGTGGGGTTGATCATTCTAACAACGGTGTCGCTACCTTGATACTTCCAGCAAACAACAAACAAATTTGGATATACTTCAACATCATAAAAGACGATTCGTTCGTCCTTAGCCTGCGGGGCAACGTGTTCGGCTTCCCAATCGTCAGGGCCCTTAGCCGATGGTTTAAGAATATCCGATCCTTGAAATCTCATTCTTTGAACAGTCTTTAGTGAGACCATCGCCTGATTGCTACTATTATTTGCGAACGCGGTGATAGGGCCCCGCATGTCTGTGATATCATAGGCCATTCCAGAATCATAAGCATCCTGGAGGATTTTTTGAATGAAATCAATAGACGACTTCGTTCCCGGATGAATTTCTTTTTTCAAGTTACGAGTAACCATGGATCTAAGTCCAGCTTCACTCTTAATTTGATTTTCACTAAGCATTTTTTTCTCCTTAAGAGGCAACCCTCCGTTTAGATCCGCGACCGGAACATTGTTGCATTTCGTAAGTTTTCTGCGTAGAGAACTTCCTCCAGTGAAAACTTTGACTTCGATTCCATCGCTGTAAATTGGATTAAGTTGAGTGGAATCTCCAATGTAGGTGTAGTGGAGGTGGACTCCGGCCCCACTTTTGCTGAACTCTGCGTATGTTGCTGGCCATTGACTCGCTGCTTCAAGGTTTCTCTCAGCCGACTTGACGCCGTTTTCATCCTTAAGGTCGAAGTCAATGACAATATGTTCAACAGGCACTTGTACAAAGTGAACCATAGAAGTATCAATTTTTGATAAGGTCGACTTAACAAGATCCCACGCCCTTTTCGGTGTGTCGACTTTGCTGGCAAGTTGAGCCAGATTCGTCCCAAACTCGGCGTCAAATATAGATTCTGTTTCGTCCATGACGAGCGAAAACGTAGTGTCGTTCTTAGACGCCGTCTTAAATTTGTTGGCGTTGAAGCCCGAATAATAGCTTCTGAGAACAACACCGTCGATGGTGGTTCGATCTTTAAACTCGTCAAAGTAGTTTCTGAGTTCTTCTCGGACTTTGTATTGCGGAAGAACGCGATCAATGCCAGTATCAGCACAAAACTCTTTATACAGAATATACGCTTGACGAAGCGTCGTGCTGTTTTGTTCCTTGAATACGTCATAGCTTGCCTCAATATAGTTGAAGAAAACATCTGTCTGAAGCATCATCTCGAGTGGGCGATATGCATTGTAATAATTCTTACCCATACTTCTATATGTCTCTAGACAATGCTGTGCAATCGCACCTAGCTCAAAGTCAATCTGATTCATCAAAGCGGCATAGTGCTTCGCTGGTAGTTTAACTCCAGTGGGGTGTACGTCGATAAGGCGCCGAATGATACCGGATTTAGCATCCGAGATTTTTACCGGTTGGTTTGTTCCCATTAGTAAAAAAGCATTTACTTTAGAGGTATAGCTCGGCTTATACTTTTCATTCATGGTCATCTCCTCGTGAGAGATGATAGAATTCAACTTAGTATTATCTTCGATCTTAGAAAGATCACCATCATGCTGAAGAGCGACAAGGGGGTTATTCTTGAAAGCCTCAGTTGCGAAAGCGTTTCCATTCGCACCCAAAGCTTTTGCTTCGAACGATGTGGTGTACCCCTCGAATAGATTTTGAATAATGTTGAGAATAGTTGACTTTCCGGTCCCAGCCGGGCCGTACAGAACGAGAAACTTCTGAATCTTCTTCGAATCCCCGGACACAATCGCGCCAATGGCCCACTCTAACTTCTCCCTTTCTTCCACAGAATATAGTGTACCAACAAGTTCATCCCACGCACTGTGATCACCAGCAACAAGAGAATATGGAAGTCGACGACTGACAAAATCGCCTTTTTTAACTTCACTGTTAGCAAAAGTTAAATGCTCATCGAGTTGATGGCTATTGTCGCTAATATTTTGCATGTATTTTCGGAATTGACTCCAAGCATTTGTGCTGAATGAGCGCATGTCTTTTATTTGGTATGTTATACCTTTTGCTTTTCCTTCATCAGAATATGCGCGCAGTTCTTCGTCGACAAGACGTTGAACATCATACTCGTCCTGAGACCAAACACTATTTGCCTCGTCCCAAATAGCATAGAATCCTCGTCCTCGAACCATGAGATCTTTTGATCGTCCGACTCTAAAATCTGGAAATAACTCTAGAGTTCCACTTTTCGTTTCCCTCGTGCAAATTTGATAGAAATCCATCAACCCTCCTCTCGTTCAATAACATAACTAGCAAGTTGATACCAGAGCTCGACCTTCCTCTGATCTTCGCCAGCATAGTCCAATGGAAACAAACCACCAAGTCCATCTTTTTTGTACCTTCTATTCAAAAGACGATCTATTGCTTTGTTAATATAGTCTTGATTGTCGTACTCTTTGTCGTTGTAATGAGTCAGCTCAAGATTTTCAAGTAAGTGCCAAAACCACCATCGTGTCTCACCCTCAGCTTCGAAAGAGAGACGACGAGATAGAGCAACGAGCATCTCAAGAACAGAGCATTCGAGATCTATCCAATCCGGATCAACTTCAAATATGCTCTCGTCAAGAAAGAATTCCTTCCTTAACTCTTTCCCATCTTCTGCTCGATTGTCGTCGTTCGGAACAAACCAGACAAACTCTGTTGTATAGAGCTGCCTTAGAAGGCCCCAATGAGTCCTTGTTGGCGACTTAGTCCTGACTGAGCTGACCTGACCATATAGCCATGTCAAATATGACTCGTCAAGTAACTCGCTCATTCATCGTCACGTCGAAACTTGCGGTTTTGCCTCTTATCGGAATGCTCAATGTAACCAAGAACTTCCTCGGTGTACTTTCCGGTACTGCGGGTTACTTCAATATCGATGGTCATCCTGTCGTTTCGAATATAAACGATATTGGCGTCCTTAGACCCATAGCCAAATTTCTCGAGGTTATCATGTCCTACGACCGACTCCACTTCGTCTACTTGATGGTCACGGTCGTCTGTAAGAATACCGTCACCATCGAAATATGTCAAAGAGGTCTGTGCATAATTCGTCTCCCCCTCAAAATACTCATCGTGGGTGATGACATATGGGGTCTCTTCTGTTCGAAGAGCAACCTCAGCGACATAGTCAAAGTCGTCCTGACTAGCTGGAGTCGAGGTGGCAAATACATTAGTAACGACCTCTACTGACTCAACGTCCTCTTCAGCGCCGATGGTCAAGGACTTTTCGATGGAGTCTTTCTGAGAAATATCGTCATCGTGTTTGCTGTCCGACGGGCGATAATCACCCTTATTAATGATCTCTTCTACGACTCGCTTCTGATCACCGATAAGCGCCTGAACTGCTGACTCTGGTGTAGCAAATTTCTCGGTTTTATTGATAGCACTGTAGTACTGCCTCGCCTTGGCGATTTCTTCCTCTGCCAACGCTTCATACTTATTCGACAACCTCGTATTCAGCACGAAATAGCTTGTCGCCGCACCTAGGACAAACGATAAGGTTGCAACTGATGTCGTAACGACCTTCGGCTTGGTTGCAAATTTCACAAGGGTTTTCGTATTCATGATCTTCCTCAGATCTTATCATAGACGAGACCGTCGACATTGAAGTCGAGCAGAATGGATGCCTCATTACCGTTAACGAACTCACGAGCCTTCTCGTTATCCGGATTATACATGCCAAAGTCGATGTGTTGATCGCCGTCACTCTTTGTGGTCCAACCAACTACACAACCGGCCGAAGATCGGTCCATACCAAGTGCTTCGTACACGTCATTCAAGAGAACGTGACCGCGAGACCACAGCATCTCATTCATATGGTTCTGTACGGCGGTAAGGAACAGTTTGTTTGACTCAGAACGCTTTCCCCAGTTTTCGTTATACTCATCAAAGAAACGAGCGTATTGAGAAATACCATTAGGGTCTACGTAATCAAGCTCAATACTCTTACCCTTATCGTTCGCAACAACTTCCTTTCTAATGCTGCGGCGAATTTCAGTTTCTTTCTCTTTACCAAACTCATCAGAAACGCGACGACGATAATCATCGAAGGTCTTCTCGAGCGCCTTGTATGCGGCAGTCAAACCTGCGTTTCTACGAGTCAAAATGTTATGAGACCCGCTTAGTGCGCTTATTGTGGCTACACCAACAATGACCGTAGGTGCATAAAGCTTTACGATCTCCAAGTATCCTCTAGTACGAATGTAAATAACGACCTTCTGGTCTTCATCGGCCGTGTTTTGACCAGACTCACGAATATCATTTGCTGCCTCTAGGTCTCTAGCGGTATGATCGATAACTTCCCCTAGTTGAAGCGTTGCACGAGCAGCCAGGACTGCAGTTGCGACTACGCCGACCGTTCCGGCAGCAAACAACATGGTCGGGGAGTGCTTTTGGGCCCGGAGAAGTTGACGGCCCACTGTGCTGCTAATTGAATTTGGGATATACTTCATTTTATAACTCCATCTCTTGTTAAATGTCTTAGGGTATTTTATACTGGTCTATTATTCAAATATGACGGACAAAGCGTTGCATGTGTGTCAGGAAACCTTGGATTCCCAGAACAATACTTTTCTCCGCCAAGAGCAAAGCTACAAACCTCTTTGTCTGTATAGATAGACACGGGCGGGTCCATACTCCTCATCTTTGTCCGTCCTTAGCTATTTCAATCCAATGGCTCTGGGCGTGGGAGCTCAACCAAATATGCCCCACCACGAGATCTAGTAACCCTGGAGCCCTGAAGGTCTGTCCATCCCCACTTTTGATCTGTGAACGATTCCGTTATACCCGAAAGCTCATAGAAGTCTCCGACAGTTGCTTGGTCGTATTGACTCAACAAATCGTAGAGACGACCTAGAACATCATCGGCCTCGTGACGACTTTCAAAATAAATTTCATCAAAATTATGTGTGGACCTAGACTTACGACTCAAGGTTCTGGGCTCGTCTGGGCGACCGGCTCGTCCTCGAGGATCGCTACCAACCATTCGGTTGTATGCAATATGACCGTTTGATCGACCTCGACTGCTTCGGCCACGAGATTGTGTTTCCCCAAAAAGCATTCTCTCGACGCCTTGACTTGTTGCATCTGCCATCATGTCCTTAGCGGCTGGGATCATTACGTCAAAAAAAACATATGCGCCAACTCCCCTAGTGTCACCACCGACAAAGGTTTCCGTGAAGCGCTTACTCAGAGACTTCTTGCGACGAACGACTTCACCAGAAACAACCTTCTCTACCTTCTTAGCCTCTGGCTTCTTAGACGGCTCTTTCTTGCTGTTACTATTTGGCGGATAGTTTTCCATTAGTCCTCGATTCTAAAAATGAAAACTAAATACCTTGTTGATGGTATCTAGCTTTGAGATGTTCTACTTGCTTGGGGTGTTACGAGCAGTCTGGATGCGAGTTACAGCGTCAAGCACCATCGAGTCTGTGTACGGCGAAAGTTTTTGGGCAACAAGCTCTCCACCAACAAGCGAAGTAACCTTGACTGTGGTGTCGTTGGCGTTCGTGTTGGCATTGAGCGAGTTTCCAATAAACTTAGCAGCTACAACAGCAACGATTGTGCGTGCGGTGAACTGGGCAATTGGGACGGGGTTCATAATTGTTCCTTTGGTAGTAGGTTGGGGTCTCATTATAGGACCTGTAAAGTTTGCGAGGTGGGGCACATCTTTGCAATCGGTTTGTTGTTTAAAGTTGAGCATCCGTTAGGCAGCGTCGCGGGACACTGGAGACCCCTGAATAGCTAACTCCCGCTCGAAAATATAGATTACTTGGAGCTGTTTTTACGCTGCATTGCTACTGACATCTGCTCCTGTGACATCTCCATGGCGCTGTGTGGCACTAGGGAGTTGAACTGTCCATCTGTCATCGACAGCAGTTCGTCACGAGAGTAGCTTTCGAACTTCTTTTCTGGAGTTTTGGTTTCGGATACCTCTTCGACAGATTCGTTGGTCGAAATATCATTGGGGAGTTCTGGCTGATGCTCCTGTTTAGCCTGCTCATCTCGAACCTGAGCCACAAGCTTAGCGGGCAGACATCCTTCGATGAACCGTGCGCCCTTATCTGGGTCCTTCAGAAAGCTAAAGACTAGTTCACCAAGTGCTGGGGAAGACTCGAAATCGTTTGTAAACTCGGCGGACTTAATAAACTTTTTGCCATCCAAAGACTTCATGCCATACGCTGAAAGAAGAATCTTCTTGAAAAGTTTATATGCCTGATTACCGTCCTGGGTGGACTTGAGTTGTTCAACGATTCCTCCAATCCCTCCTTCAAATTCCATATCCATCTCGATAATTTCGAGTTTTGTGAAATTGAAATAGAACTCTTCAGAGACTGTCTCATCGTTGAGAGTGTCGTACTGGATTGTTTCTTTGATCATTTGCTGGGGTCCTTTTCTAAAAAGTGAAAAGAAAAAGGCTCTGTAGTATTAGTACAAAGCCTTTTTCTTGTTGAGCCTTCATCGGGGGATGATTAGGCCTTAACGTCTTCGACGGTTGCGATGACTTCAAGTGCAGGAGCCTTCTTCAACACGGCGATGACTGCAACAGCTGCGACGGCGCCTGTAGCGACGAGTGCAACATTGCGGACAATGGGCGTGTTGAGAGTAAGCTTCCTCTTTGGGGCATCGGTGATCTTCTTGGCGTTTTCGGGCATGATTTCTCCTTGGGTTAGATGGTCTCTATTAGAGGGGTTGTATTTCTTGCGATACTAATTACAATCGCGTTCTAGGTTCAAAATGCCCAACCGTCGAACGCTTCTCAGTGGACTTTGTAGAAATTTCGAATGGGTTCAACTTGATAGGAAAACGAGTGACATGGTTCTCCAGCAGTAGAAATACCTGTCGAGAACGTGAGTTCCATCAGTTTGTTACTATTCCAACCAAGTTCGTCAGATATAGATGTTGTTGGGATGCCCGCATTGTTGTAGAAGTCACTCAACGACGCATACCCATGATTATTAACGACATAGTTAGTATCGTTCTGAGCCTTCTTTAGAATTTCAATACTACTTCTGAAATATCTTCCGGTGTACGGCTCATAGCATAGCATCTCACCATTATATGAGTGAATTACTTCAGTATCGACTCGCTCGTTTCTATCGATCTGATCTTGTGCAATCTCGTCTCTAAGGACTCGTTCTTTGTTCTCACCGAGCTTCTCAATGACCTTATCTTTGTATTCTTGAGAGAAGCGCTCAGAAACGGCAAACGCGGACGCCATTGCAGCAGCCCTACGAGAGCCAATACGGTTGGCTGAGACGATCGCCACGACAGTGACGGTACCGGCCCCAACAGCTGGAATATAGAGCTTCCAGACAAGCTTAATGCGCTCCTGAGGGGTGAAGGAAGATACGTCAACGTTCTGGCCTGCAGACTCATTGTCTAAGACATGCGCGGCTTCAAAAGATGCTTTCCCAGCCAAATATGATGTTGTGATCGTACCAGTAACGCCAATCGCAGTCAGTAGTGCTGGCGAATTGTCTGACAAAGCTTTATTGGACTTTCGGGCTAAGTCATGTAAAGTCATTTGGCGCCTCCTTTTTGTAATCGTAAACCATTTGTGGATGGTCTTTTTCGTACTCTTCGTCTCTTTTATTCACTGGGTACCATGGCGGTGCGACCTTAGGCTTTTTGTTCTCTTCCAAAATATCTTTGATAATCGAGAACACTAACCAAGTTAGCGCGATAAGGAAAGCAACGCCAAACACTGCTCCAGCGTACAAGGTAAACTGAGCTAAAATATCATTCATCGTTTACCTCGAACTTCCCGAACAAAGATCCAAATAAGCCACAGGCCACATGTGACCCAAAACATAGCGACATCAAAAACAAAACTAAAAAGTCCGTATTTTCGCATAGGGGTCTCCTTTCTATAGGTTTCAAAAAGCCAAAAAATATAAGAAGAGGTAGTCAGCCCAACGAAAGCTGACGCGTTAAATAGCTGTTTGGTCCGTGCTATTACTCTGGGTAGGATTCGAACCTACACATTCGTGTCTCAGAACGCGGTAAGGCGTCTCTTCTCACTACAAGGGTTGTATTTCTTGCGAGGCAAAAATAAGAGTAGGTGTTTTCTAATTATGGCTTTTGGGGGTAAGCTTTATCCAGGGGTCGGAATATTTAGTCTATCTCTCATTACAAGGGTTGTGTTTCTTGCGAAGGCAAAGAATATAAACCTTGTTGGTGATCTATACTCTTTGAGATCAACTTGCTAGAATTTCTCTTTGTAGAATCTCGTTCACTCGCGCTTCGGATAGCTCATTCAAATTCTCTTCAACTATGAACATGTAGAGAACGTCGTCGGGGCCAACAACAAAAAGTTGGTGACCATCGGAACGAATATACACATCGTCAGATGAGTCTTGAATAGCGGCCAAGATTGGAAGTGATGGGAGTTTTACAAACATGATATCTCCTTAGGTAGGGGTTGTGTTTCTTGCGAAAACTAAAAGACCGTGTTGGTGGTCTGGTAGTTTTGAGATGTTACTTGGTGGCGATGTGTAGTGCGATCTTAGAGGAAGTGTCGACAGCAACCTTGACTGCGTAGAGAGCGGCGAGGCTAACAACAACGTTCTTGGACTTCGGGGTTTCGTAGTGGTTGTAGTTGTTGATGGTCTTGTCGTCCTCAAGAGTGTTGGTCTTGACGAGCTTCATCTGGATGGTCTTGTTCTTAAACATGACGTCTCCTTAGTTGGGGTCTCATTATAAGGAGTGTGTTTTCTGCGAGGCAAAATACAGAGCCCTTGTTAGTTGGCTCTATATTTTTCAGACTCTTTCGATTTCAGCAAATTCGGTGGTGTTCATTGGACCAATGAAATTCCAGTTACGGAAGAAATCGTCAGCGATCATAGTCGTGAACGTGATGTTGTTGTCTTGAATCTTGCCATCTTTAATGAGGTAAAGCACGTCGCCGTTTTCGGCATAGTACTCCACTTCATCTGAAAGATGGTCAAGATTCATCGAACAAGAATCAGCAATACGATTGATGTTTGGGATGGTTTCTTCGGTAACCTTGATTGCGTATGGCATGATGGGTTTCCTTATTGTGAGTGATGTAGGGGTCTATTATATCACTTGTATTTCTTGCGAGACAAAAACTAAAACACCGTGTTGTGGTGTCTTAGCTTTGAGATCAGGCGTTCATTTCAGCGAAGTATTCTGGGCAGGTGAACTTGATTGGGTCAATCCCTTCCTCTTCGAGAAATTCGTAGAACGACTTGAGGTTGCGCTGCTGCAAGGCGATGGCGCCAATGGCGACAGCACCAAAAGCGTACGCAGCCTTCTGGCGTGCAACGTGATTCTTGATTCGGTTGAGTTTGAGGTTGATCTTGTCCATGCGGTGCATAATTGCTCCTTGGTAAATGGTTGGGGGTCTCATTATAGGGGTTGTAAAATTTGCGATTGTTTGTCAGAAAATTCCTCCGCGGGAAATTTAGGCAAAAAAATTAGAACCCTTGTAGAATTTAAGCAAAATGTAGTAGACCGTGTAAGAGTTATTATTTCGTTCTTACACGATCTACTCCCATTTTGAGCTTCTGTTTGGGGTTCTTGGTTCGGCTAGGGCTTTCGCAACAGACTCAGAGCTTTCGAAGTGAGGATGTTGGATCGTTCGAATCCGACAATCAGCAGAATTCCCGCGAGGTTCCCACCAACGGCGATCAGCGTATTGATGCTAACGTACTCAGGCTTTTCTAATTCCTTAAGTGCGTATAGCTCTTTTAGCTGACCGACGATGGTGGCATACTCGGATTGTTCTGCGGTATACTTGTCGAGTTCTTGGATCACTTCATCGATTCTCTTCTGGAGTTCGGGACTGTGATACGTGGCCTTCTGGGTGAACATTTAGTCTCCTTAGTGGTCGGTCTCATTATAGGAGATGTAACCCTTGCGACTCACTATTGTCTAGTCGAATTGACTTTAAATGTCACTTGCTTAAGGTTTACAATGTCATTTGGGTTTTCTAACTTGGTGAGTTGCATGGTAGCGACATGTGGCTCACCGTCTTCATTTGTATCCACATCAATGAATCCATCGTACTTTCCGCTACTGGTGTCATATGACGAAGAGGCTCGACTCAGGAACAACCCGAGGAACACGTCTATAGCAGCAATTGTTCCGATGACTTCTTCAGCTTTTGGTAGACCCCAAATGCCAGCAAGTGCAAAATACAGAGCACCTGTACCAGGGAGAATTAGTTGAGCAAGAACCTTCAAACGGTCGTATTGTTTATTGCTTAAAATATAATCTTTTTTGACTTCTTCTTGTTCGTTGCTACTCATTTTATCTCCTTGCTGTTAATTATACAATCTTTAAGTTGACTGGTCGTTGGGTATGGATTAGCTCGTCGAGAGGTTGAATACTTTGACGACGCTTCCACATAACGATTTAGACTATTCAAATATGATGTTAGCGAAGCTCTAATCGTAGATGTTTTAACGTCTTCGAGAACTGCAACCTTAAGAAACTGTGCTTGCTCTTTTTGGAGATTAATATTAGCGACAGCACGATTAGTAGTGAATTCTGCTCTTTCATTCAGAGTCGAAATAGTCTTGGTTAGGAATTGCTGGTCACAACTTGTGGTTCTGGCAAGCTGGTCTTGTGTGCTCTCGAAACCGTTGGTTGCTTTTTGACTAGAAACTGCTGCGAAAGTTGTAAGTAGAACCACCATCAATAAAGCAACATTATTTATGTATGACCCGTTACCAGACTTGGTTTCGGACTTACGACTACCCATAATGTCATCTATCTCCTTTTCAATGGTTTGAATATGTCTTATTACATACCCTAGAAAGAATCCAATCAGACAACCGATTAATAGATAGGACAGCCGATCATCGAAATTCATGATTCACTCTCCCCTTTCTTTTTCGGTTTTTTCTTACTATCGTTTTTTGTTAGTGTTTTTTTCTGAGTAAGAACATAAGTTAGAATAGTACCAACGCCAGCAAACGCGGTTGGGTTTTCGCTAACTTGTAATCCAAACTCTGGGCCGATTAGAAGGAAGATAGCTCCTCCTACCCCCACAAAAAAAAGCACATTAAATTGCCAAGGCTTCAACATCGGTAACGAGCACCTCCCTCATTCATTACCTAAAGATTTGCTTTTAATGATGGATATCCAAAGTCACCACTTTCATCTTCAGTTCTAATGTATTCTGTGACATACATTCTTTCTTGAAAGTCGTATTCCGCATTGACAGTTACTCTATCTCCTAGAAAGTAATCTACACCATATACATGTTTAGCGTTTGGCGAAACCGTAAACTCCATAAACACTGTTTTTTTTCGATCAGCGAGTTCTTCCGCACCTCTATCGTCCATAAGATCATTATATGCGGACTGTGTTATTGTTTCCCAAGTGGTTCCTTCAAAACCGAAATCACCCATGTCAATGAACTTTTCTCGCCTATCAAGACCTCTAATATCATTGTCCCCAGAACCATAATAGGTTCTGGTATCTCTTGTGCTTGATAGAATAATAATATTAGCAAAGTTTTTATTCGAAATCAGATATTTGGGGTTATCAATGTCTCCGGCATCGTAGCTAAATATAACACGATCTCTTGACGATTGGTTTATGGACCTATCGTACCCCTGGTACAACTCAAGTCGCATATCGTTAGTTACTGCGCCCGTGTTTCTAATGATGTCGCCGAACTTACCAAAGGATATTAATGTGGTTGGTTCGTCGTTGGGTCGAACACCCCTAATTCCAAATCTGTTCCCTGCTAGAAACTTTGTTAGCCTACTGTAGATTTCTCCAGTCTCAAAGAAATATGTGAATCTGCCACCAGTACTATATGTTGCATCTGAGAGGGAGACATTTGGTAAGACTCCAACTATGCTGTTCGGTGTAGAATGAACTAGAATATCTCCAGATGAGCTTAAGTATGAGTTAGAAATAACATTCCAAATCCAAGCGAAGATGGCTTCATCACGAGTGTATCCACCAATCACCTGTCCTGGATAGCGAAATTTACCAGAAGGTTCTTTTGAATACCAAACTCGATCTTCTAGAATTGTATCGAAAGAACGACCTTTTATTACAGCTGACACATTTCCGTCGTCATCTTTTTTAATGTCGTAAGTTTCAACGATCATGACCTCATTGGTCTCTAGAAGAGTTATTAAACTACCTTCCGGTATGAGGTTTCGCATTTTCAATATGTCTGGGGTAACCATCTCGAATTCCCCTGCGCCCTTAAATCGCTCAGTCCAAATCATCGAGCTATATCCAGACACTACCAACACGGGTAAATAAGTGTCAAATTCTAATTTCATAACATCCATTTTTAAACACCCCAATATTGTGGTCTAAAATAAACTTGATCCCAATTGAAGTTTTGAGACGAGGTAGAGAACGTATTTACCCCACCGTGTAATTTAAGCCAATCTGAGTCTGAACTTAGTGCGTATAGCATGGTGTATGTTGTCCCACTTTTTATGTTGTATATTCTTCTGTAACGAGACCTAGTATCTATAATTAAACTTTCTCCAGTTATAAAAGATTTTTCCAACAACATTTTCTTACTTTGGTCTTCATTGTAAATTGTCCAACTAGATACCGGAGACGTGAATGTGAGTTTAATATAAAACCCAGACGACGCCGTTCCAACATTTTCAATTATTGGGTCTGATTTACTTAGAGTTCCAAGGTCTTGATTTATACCATCCATATTTGTGAAATATGGCCCAAGACAACTTAGAACGATTTGAACTTGTGGTTCTTTACTAAACAGACTTGGTTCGATTCTTTTTATATATCCACTTGTTGTTGCAACCAAAACGCCGTCGTTTCTAAGTTCAAATATAATTTCTTCTGATAGACCTGGCGTTAACAGACCGTATAGTTCAGTTCTAAGATCTTCCGACGTTTGGTTGATACTATAGTTAGGATTTGTTTTAACCAACATGGTTATTTCTCGGTTCTGTGGTCGACTTCCCTGAAAAATACCACCCTGAAAAAGAGTATTTGATATAGAGACGTCGACCACAGGAGGCCCAAGACCATCGGCCGTTTTTAAAATATAGGGATCAGACATGCTGGCCCCTATTATTGGTAATTCAATTGTAGTCAAGCCAACGAGGTTAATACTTGTGAACTTCATGATGTACTAAGAGCCTCCTTGGCTAGTGAAATTTGGCTCTTAGTGTTTCGGTAGGTTTCAACCGGACTAATAGCCTTTGGTGAGTTGTTGGTTTGGTTAAAGACTAAGGTTCGCTCTTCACTGTCTTTAGTTTGTGTATCTTCCGACTCCCGATTAGTCTGAGTATCTTGTGCTATCGAGGATGCAGATGCGTAAGAGGTCTTAGCCGATAGTGGGTGATCCCCAAATAAGCTATTTATTTCTGAAGATTTATTCTTAACGTTTGAAAGATCTAATATGGGTGTGATTACAGGGGAACTATCTAGATTCATGTTGCCAATACCTGAGATGTCAGAAAGACCTTCTCTTAATGCAGAAACTGCATTTCTTGCTATTGATGATCCCGTCTTGGATGCTTGTGGTCCGATTTCCGCAATTCCCATAATAAACCCAATGCCCAGAGACTTTCCTATTTTCAGTCCTTCTCTAGAGGGGAATGGTGGGTTATTGACACCATCATGCATCCCACCAACGGCTTTCTTAGCAAGTTTGAACGCGACTCCTGCAGGAGAGATGCTAGCCATCCCTTTGACAAACCCCTTCGTTAGAGAGACGCCAAGTCTTCCACCTGCATCTGCAAGTTCATCTGCATGTTCATCTACCGCTTCAGATATGCCATCAATGAAGTCGATAAGCGCTTCAAAACCGGCGTCTGTAAGATCCTTAGATCCTTTACCTAATCCACGAATAAATTCTGCAATCACATGAAGAGCTTCAATTACTAGTTCTTGAGTGTTGTTACCAATACCTTTGATGACGTCCAATAGGATTTTGCCGCCAGCAGAAATGAGCTTGGGTGCCGCGATTATAAGTGCGTCCAACAGTGTATCTATGAGAGTCAATACTGTCTCGGCAACCTTTGGTGCAACATCAATGGCTGCTTGAAGCATGGTCGAGAAAAGTGAAGTAAACGCTTCGAGAAACACTGGTGCTTGCCCAATGAGTACTTTTGCAAACGCAACGATTCCTTCTGCAATTGAAGTGAACAGTGGTACGATAGCTGAAATGACTTTTTCTATAATTGCTCCAACAAGCGTCATTCCAGCAGCACTCACAGCAATGAATGCGGTAAACGCAGCAATGAATGCGGCAATGCCAATTCCAGCTAGACCCATAGCAACACCAATTGCGAGTATGGCTAAACTTAATGCAAGAATTACAGGAACCACTGGAGTCAAGATCAGTGCAGCTGCGCCCAGAACAAGAAACACTGCGGCAATGGTCGCCAATCCTTTTCCGATTGATGCCCAAGACATTGATCCTAAAGCAATTAAAACCGGAACCAACGCCGTTAGTGCTACTGTGGCTACCACAAGAGCTGCTGCCCCTGCCAGGGTTCCTGTCATAAGATATAAACCGCCTGCTAGAATAGTAAGCGACCCAGCAAGAGTTGCGAGACCCCGGCCTATTTCTTCCCAACTCATGCTACTAAATGCAAGAATAGCCACAGATATGGTTCCTAGAGCTATCCCGACTAAGACTAACCCAGCCGCAGTGATTGGTAGAGTTAATGGCATGAAATTCATTGCGGCTGCTATAGTTACTAAGGCCGCTGCCATTGTATATAGACCCTTACCTATAGACTTACCATCCATACTAGCAAATATCTTTATTGCTCCAGCAATTGCGGTTATTCCGACCCCAACCAGAACGAGTCCAGCTGCTGTGATTGGTAAGGTCAGTGGCATTAACCGCATGGCTGCGGCAATAACAAGCAAAGCCCCAGCAAGCCCAGCCAGTCCCAAACTAAGCTCGTCCCAATCCATGTTTCCAAATATCTTTATCGCTCCTGCCATCAAAGTCAAACCAGCACCAAGGGGAATCATGGCAAGTCCCATAGCAATCAAACTTGGCGTAGCACCTGTCATTAGTTTAGACATTGCGGCTAAAGAAGCCATTAACCCCACTATGCCAGTTAAGCCTCGAGTCATTTCTGCCCAAGACATAGTTGCCAGTATCTTTACTGCTACAGAAAGAATACCAATGGCATAAGCTACCAGAACCATTGCAGTTGCAAGACCAATGAGTTTTGGAATATCTTGGCCCTGAGAGATACTAAGTAAACCTTTCATGGCTATACCAAATTGAGCAAACATTACCGTCATTGCACCTAGCGCAGTGGTTAGTTTTTTAGAATCTACTGCAGCGAGTGCGATAACAGACACAGTTAGAATCGCTAGTGCGACTGCAATCTGCATGAGTAAGCTGACCTTTACAGTCGCTTGAAGAACCTTCAAGTTTTGTGATAAACCAAAGAACACGCCTCTTAGCGAGCTGTATAGGCTGCCGCCAATCGCGCCGCCAAGTCCCTTTGCAAGGAAGTTTTTGACAAGGATCAATAGGCCACCCAATAGGGCCGTGTTAACGGTATCTAAAACCGAAGCATAGTCAACGTTTTCAAAAGCAGAACTTATCCCACTACCAATGCTTGAAAATACGCTACCAATTTTTTCTCCGATTGGAGCAAGGAAGTCCCAAACTTTTCTAACACCATC
>JGI1221J13441_10000135_pt1 | contig 37275 bp, 35 predicted proteins | sample LakVidmifraction_4_FD_13441 | JGI IMG/M metagenome (IMG submission 13441) | reverse complement strand
CCTGCGGGCGGCCCTGCCGGCGGGTCTGATTGCCTACGACCTGCTCGAGCAGGATGGGCAAGACCTGCGCAGCCTGCCCCAGCACGAACGCCGCAGCCGGCTTGAAGCGCTGGTGCAGGCCCATACAAGCCCGGCGCTGATGCTGGCACCGCAAATCGCCTCGGGCGACTGGGAGGCGCTGGCGCGATTGCGCAGCACCTCGCGCGAACGCGGCGTGGAAGGAATGATGCTCAAGCAACGGGAAGCCCATTACGGCATCGGCCGCACGCGCAATGTCGGCACCTGGTGGAAGTGGAAGGTCGATCCCTATTCCATCGATGCCGTGCTGATCTACGCCCAGGCCGGCCATGGCCGACGCGCCTCTCTCTACACCGATTACACCTTCGCCGTCTGGGATGCCCCGGACGACCAGGGCGAACGCAAGCTCGTGCCCTTCGCCAAGGCGTATTCGGGCCTCACCGATGCCGAAATTGCCGTGGTGGACCAGGCCATCCGCAAAACCACCATCGAGAAATTCGGCCCCGTCCGCAGCGTCAAGCCGAGCATGGTGTTCGAGATCGGCTTTGAAGGGATTGCGCTGTCCTCGCGCCACAAGGCAGGCATCGCCGTGCGCTTCCCGCGCATCCTGCGCCAGCGTCTGGACAAGACCATCGAGCAGGCCGATACCCTGGCCAGCCTGCGGGCGCTGCTGGGGCCGTCGGCCAGCCTGCCGCCTGAAGAAACACAGAAAGAACTGCATCGTGCCACGCAAGACGACTAACTCCCCTGCGCCCGCACTGAAACGCGCAGAACAATGGTTCAGCCAGCGCGGCTGGGAAGTCTTCGATTTCCAGCGCGCCGTCTGGCAGGCCGCTGCCAGCGGCCAAAGCGGCTTGCTGCATTCCGGCACGGGGTCGGGCAAGACCTATGCCGTCTGGTTCGGAGCCCTGCTCCATGCCGAGCCGAGGCTCGGCCAGCCTGACCTGCCCGCCAACGCTCCTGGCTTGCGGGTCTTGTGGATTACACCGATGCGCGCCCTGGCGGCCGACACCCTGCGCGCCCTGCAAGCGCCGCTGGCCGATCTGCTGCCGCACTGGCAGGCGGGCATGCGGACCGGCGATACCGCCTCCGGCGAACGTGCGCGCCAGATGAAATCCCTGCCGCAGGCGCTGGTGACCACCCCTGAAAGCCTGTCCCTGCTGCTTTCGCAAGCCGATGCCCGGCAGCGCTTTGGCAGGCTCGATGCCGTCATCGTCGATGAATGGCATGAGCTGATGGGCAACAAGCGCGGCGTGCAGGTGCAATTGGCGCTGGCGCGACTGCGGCGCTGGCGGCCAGGAATGGTGGTCTGGGGGCTGTCGGCGACGCTCGGCAATCTTGAGCAATCACTGCAAGCCCTGCTGGGTCCGGCAGCTGCCGAACAAGGCGTACTGGTACGCGGCGAACAGCGCAAGCGCATCGTCATCGACACCCTTCTGCCGCCGCAACCGGCACGCTTCGCCTGGGCCGGCCACCTGGGCATGCAGATGCTGCCGGCCGTGGTGCAGGAGATCGAGGCCAGTGGCAGTACGCTGGTCTTCACCAATACCCGGTCCCAGGCTGAACTTTGGTACCAGAATTTGTTGGACGCCCGGCCTGACTGGGCAGGCATCATCGCCTTGCACCATGGCTCGCTGGACCGCGAAGTGCGGGACTGGGTCGAGCACGGCCTGCGCGATGGCCGGCTCAAGGCCGTGGTCTGCACCTCCAGCCTGGACCTGGGCGTGGATTTCACGCCGGTAGAGCGGGTATTGCAGATCGGCAGTCCGCGTGGCGTGGCCCGCTTGCTGCAACGTGCCGGACGTTCCGGCCACTCCCCGGGTCGCAGTTCGCGCGCCACGCTGGTGCCGACCAACAGCCTGGAACTGGTGGAAGCCATCGCGGCCCAGGATGCGGTCGCAGCGGGCCGCGTGGAACAGCGTCCGGTACCGGAAACGCCACTGGACGTGCTGGTGCAGCATCTGGTCACCATCGCGCTGGGCGGCGGCTTCCAGGCCGATGCGCTGCTGGACGAAGTACGGCAAGCCTGGTCTTATCGCGATCTGCGCGAGGACCAGTGGCAGTGGGCGCTGGACTTCGTGGTGCGCGGGGGCCAGAGCCTGACCGCCTATCCCGAATATCACCGGGTGTGCCAGGGCGAGGATGGCGTCTACCGTGTGGATGTGCCCGCCATCGCGCGCCGGCATCGCATGAACATCGGCACCATCGTGGCCGATGCCAGCCTGCATGTGCAGTACATGAAGGGCGGACGCATCGGCACCATCGAAGAAGGTTTCATCGCGCGCCTGCGTCCGGGTGACCGTTTTCTCTTCGGGGGGCGGGTGCTGGAATTTGTCCGGGTGCATGAGATGACGGCCTGGGTCCGTCGCAGCACCGCCGGCAGTGGCGCGGTCCCCCGCTGGCAAGGCGGGCGCATGCCCTTGTCCTCGACACTGGCGCATGCCGTCCTGGATCGTTTGCAACAAGCCGAGCAGCAGCACTTCGACGGCCCCGAGATGCAGGCCGTGCAGCCGCTGCTGGCCTTGCAGCATGCCTGGTCGGCGCTGCCGACGGGTAAGCGGCTGGTGGTGGAAGCCCTCAAAAGCCGCGAGGGGCATCACCTGTTCTTCTATCCCTTTGCCGGGCGTCTGGTCCACATGGGGCTGGCCTCGCTGCTGGCCTGGCGACTGGCCAGCACGCGCGCCGCCACCTTCTCCATTGCCGTGAACGACTATGGTTTCGAATTGCTGGCGGCGGACCAGGTGGAGATGGCCCGTCTGGCCCCGCAAGAGGCGCAGGACCTCTTCAGCGAAGAGCACTTGCTGGAGGATGTGCTCGCCAGCCTGAACGCGACGGAATTGTCGCAACGGCGCTTCCGCGAGATCGCCCGCATTGCCGGACTGGTCAGCCAAGGCTATCCGGGCCAGCACAAGAGCGCGCGCCAGTTGCAGGCGTCGTCGGCGCTGTTCTTCGAGGTCTTCCGCAAGCATGATGCCGGCAATCTGCTGCTCACCCAGGCCCAGCGCGAGGTACTGGAACAGGAGCTGGAACTGGAGCGCCTGCGCAGCACCCTCGCCGAGTTGCGGGCGCGCACCATGACGCTGGTGCAACTGGAGCGCCCTACCCCGTTTGCGCTGCCGCTGATGGTGGAACGCTTCCGCGAGAAACTCTCGACCGAGAAGCTGGCGGACCGCGTCGCACGCATGCTGCGCGAGCTGGAAGGTGCCGCCGACAAGACCGCCTCTCGTGAACAACCCCAGCCCGCCGCACGGCGCAAGGCCAAGCCCCGGACTGCCGCATGATGCAATACCCCAGCTTCGACGCCGATGGCGCCATCCTGACCATGTTGCCGGAACGCGCCCTGCTGTGGCGCGAGCGCGGCATGCTGATCCTGGCCGATGTGCATTTCGGCAAGGCGGCGGCGTTTCGGGCGGGCGGCATTCCGGTACCGCATGGCACGACCCGCGCCAACCTGGAGGCCATTGATGCGCTGGTTCAGCAGCATGCGGTGCGTCACATCGTGTTCCTTGGGGATTTCCTGCATGCTCGCGCGGGCCGTGCTGCAGGAACGCTCGCGGCGCTGGCGCAATGGCGCGGGCGCAACGCGGGACTGACGCTCACGCTGGTGCGCGGCAATCACGACCATCATGCGGGGGATCCGCCTGAAGCACTGGGCATGGAGTTGGTCGATGAACCCTGGCGTGTCGGTCCGCTGGCCTTTTGCCATCATCCGCAGACGGTGGAGGGTGCCTTTGCCATTGTCGGCCATGTGCATCCGGTGTATCGCCTGTCCTCGGCGGGCGACAGCCTGCGGCTGCCCTGCTTCGTAGTGGATGGGCGCTGGGCCATGCTGCCGGCGTTTGGCGCGTTCACGGGCGGCTATCGTATCGATGCCTTGCCGGGGCAGCGCATCTACCTGGCGGCCGAGGATTGTGTCTTGCCGCTGCCGGACTGAACCCCCATGCAATATGGGGGTATCATCGGCGCGCTGATATTCATACGAGGAGACCAAGAAAATGACATCCAAACACCGCCTGCTGGCCCTTTCGATTGCACTCGGTCTGGGCGTGCTGGCCAACGCGCAGGCACAGGCCGATGCACTGGCCGACATCCAGAAGGCCGGCGTGGTGCGCATCGGCGTACCGCAGGACTTTGCGCCTTTCGGTTCCGTCAATACGGACCTGCAGTTGCAGGGGCTGGACATCGATGTGGCCAAGCTGATCGCCCAGAAAATGGGCGTCAAGGTGCAACTGGTTCCGGTGGCCAGCGCCAACCGCATCGCCTATCTGCAGACTCACAAGGCCGATCTGGTCATTTCCACCCTGGGCAAGAATGCCGAGCGTGAGAAGGTGATCGATTTTTCCCAGCCCTATGCGCCCTACAACAACAGCGTGTTTGGCGTGGCGAGCGTGGCAGTCAGCGGGCCTGCCGATCTGGCCGGCAAGACCGTGGGTGTGGCGCGCGGCACTTTCCAGGATCTGCAACTGACCGATACGGCCCCCAAGAGCGCCACCATCAAGCGCTATGAGGACAACAACGCCATGATTTCGGCCTATGTCTCGGGCCAGGTACAGCTGGTGGGTACGGGCGACTTCGTCGCCTATGCCCTGGCGGAGAAGGCGCCCAACAACAAGCCGGTGCTCAAGTACATCATCCAGGAATCGGCCTGCAACGTCGGCTTGAACAAGGGAGAGACGGCCTTGCTGGGTAAGGTCAACGAGGTGCTGACGGCGACCAAGAAGAGCGGCGAACTCAATGCCATCGTGCAGAAATGGCTCAATGTGCCGCTGCCGGCGAAGATGGCCAGCACGTTCCAGTAAAGAGCAAATCTGGTTGAAGCTTCATGTCGCCATGCTGCGGCATGAAGCTTTATTTTTCTTGCCCAAATTTCAGTCATGAATTAACGAACTTTTTCGATGGAGGGTGAAGGCCCGGATTGGCAAAATGCACGGCACAAAAATGAGCGGGCTTATTGCTGAGCGCCGCTGCCATGCAGCAGTCGATACGGGGGTAGCACGGGGACAACTTGATGCCAGCGTGGTGTTGAAGACCAACACACGGTCATTCGCGGCACAGCGCGAATGGCGGACCATCAAGATGAGGCTATCCCGTGACCCAAGATGCAGCACCGCCTGGCAGGCAGCACAGCGCGCCCGTTGCACCGCGCTTTCCTTCCACACTCCTTTCTGGCTTCCCCTCTTCGCTCTTCGGCCCCGGCCTGTCGCAACACGCGCGCCTGATCACGCTCGCCAGCGCCCAGGAAGCTGGATTGCCCGAATCCCTGGTCGTGGAGCGCTTCCACGGCTAGGAGAGCGTCAATGACAACTTCCAGTTCGACATCGATGCCCTTTCGGTTTCAACCGATCTCGATCTCAAGCAGTTCATCGGTACTGAACTGACCCTGAGTCTGCTTCAGGCCGACGGCAGCCGGCGCGCCTGGCACGGCTACTGCACCCAGGCTTCGTGGCTGGGTGCCGATGGCGGACTGGCGCGCTACAGGCTGCGGCTGGAATCCTTCCTCGATATTCGCCTGAATCGGGAAGAACTTCGCAAAAAATGGGGTATTGACACGCCTAATGTGAGTGAAGCTGAGAAATCTCTGTTTGCAGAATTCAGGCAGGCGAAGACAGAACAAGCCGCTGCTCGTCAGCAGCTTGTGAAAGCCGCCAAAGCGAGTAAAAACCATCCTGACAACTCAGCGGCATGGATGGATGAAAACTACGTGGAGCGCACCCAAAGAGTCAAAGCCGACGCGGCGCTTGCAGAACAATTATTGAGCGCAGGCGAGGCATGGGATGTCAGTGTAGAAATCTCAGCTAACCGGGTCAGTATCACCTACATGCCCAACGAAGCCTGCATTTCTGACCGAGAGCTGGTGCGCAAAAAAGGGCGCTGGATGATTACGGCAATCGGTAGTGCTTGCGATTAGTTTTTCGCCCAGATGCCAAAGGTGGCGTGCCGACAGAATCCTCGTCATGCCATGAAAAATAGTAAGCCTTCACATCAATTTGGAGAAAAATGAATGACACTCCGCAATACCGCGCAGCGCAAGCTACCGATGGGCGTCCCGCCATTCAACAAGATCTACATCATCGATCTCCGGCGGGGCAAGCCTGTCGGTCACTTCACGCGCACGCGTGGCCCTTATGAGGCCCGTTTCAGCGAGGATCAAACAATGGCGATCGTCGATGACGAAGTCGTGGACCTGGCCAAAGGAAAGGTGGTCGGGTATATCTACGACATGAAGCTTGATGATGAGACATGCTCGCCTTTCCCCGGAAAGCTGTCAGGCTAACAATCACTGACTCCTGCTGCCCTCATGATGTCGAGATGCAAAAGGCTCACGCTCAGAAATTTACGAATCATGAAAATACCAGGCACGATACTTTCTTTCCTTGGCGGGGCCACTGCCGCAAGTTTGCTGTTCTGCGGCTACCTTGTCTGGAAGCCCGCTACCGTAAAAATCCATCGCCTCACCACACCGTTGCAACTCAGTACCGAACAGGCATCAAATGGTCTGCTGCCAGTCGGTACAACGCTCTATTACGATACGTCTTTCCCTGAAGGATTTTCCCGCTATAAAATTTACGTCAACATCAATCGGATGTCGCTGGAGCTAGAGACGCTTCGGGACCCCACCATGATCGATCCGGTAGACGCGATCGCTTTCAGTCAGGGGGCTCTGCTCAAACTACTCAGGAATCATCCCCTTACCAAAAATGACCTCCGGGCGATCGTCAATTTTGGCTATCTGTCAAAAGACGAAATCAAGGAAGTCCTTTCTGAATTCACGGACGGAAAATGACGCCAGCATGCCAGAACATCTCTATTGTCTGGCAAGAATGGCGACAGTCACGTATCAGATCGCCTCTCTCTTTACGAAGCGAAAAACCTGATTCCAAAAGCGGCTGATGGAGAAACTTTGGCAAAACTTCCGCTGCAGCAAGCCGGTTGCTTAGTCCATTTGAACAGCGGCCGAAGTCTCTGTCTGCCCGAAGTGACGAACAACCGACAAGCTGCTTGATGTGTTTGGCCGAGCAACTGGAAGCCTCGTTCGCGCATAGCAACACCTTCGATTCTGTGTCACACCAAAGCCGCTTCTGCGGACCACCAATATGAAAAGCAAGGTAATTATTTTTCTCGCCGGGATGATGACTGCGAGCCTGTTCATGGTTGGATATCTCGTATGGGAATTCACCACCACCAAAATCCACCGCCTCACCGCCCCTCTGCAGCTGCGTTCCGCTCAGGCCTCCAACGGTGTGCTGCCAAGCGGAGCAACGCTCTATTACGACACATCCTTAGCTGAAGGGGTGTCCCGCTACAAGATCTACGTCAACATCGACCGCATGCCGCTGCCGCTGGAGAACCTGCCGGATCCGACCATGATCGCCCCGATAGAAGCAGCTCCTTTCCGTCAGGACGCGCTGCTGAAACTTCTCAGGAATCATCCCCTTACCAGAAAGGATCTCGATACGATCCTCAGCACGGACTATCTGACCAAGGACGAGATCAAAGAAGTACTCAGTGAATTTGTGGCATCAAAATGACCTAAGCACACAGCTGTAGCTCTCAGCCTTCAAGCGAATGCCGGAGCGTTGATAAATGCATATTTTGAATCAGCCTTTCCTTCATGAAAAGAACTGCTCTACTGATCATGGCTACCGTTTTTGGCATCGCCACGGCCCTGCTCCTTGCGAGCGCAACAAAAGTCGAACAATCATTCCCACCGCTGGAAGTGCAAGGCACAACGTATCAAAATGCCTGCTCAGCGCCTGAGCGTTCAGAGCTGCGTCGCGAACTGCCGCACGAGGCGCATGAATTGATCGAGACCTTGCTCTGCGCAAGCAAAACCCCCGCCCGCAAGGCCTATCTCAAGCAACATGTCACGCCCAACGTCAATGCCGAATACAGTGGAAGCGGCCAAGAGGACATACAAGAAGTACTTCAAGTTGACGACGAGCTGCTCGATCACCTGATGAAAGCCGGTGAAGCCTGGCAAGTCACCACAACCGTCACCGATGAGCAAATTGAGGTGATGTTCTTTGCCGATGAAGCCTGCGTGGAAAGCCGCAGCCTCCGACTCGACCAGGGAAAATGGCTGCTCTACGGGCTTGGCGCAGGATGCGATTAAGCATCGCGACAGCGCCGCCGACCCCGTCAGCGCTGCGTCCACTCATCAGAACTTGCTCGACACCCCCAACCCCCACTTGCGCTCCGCATCCCCGCTATCGGGCAGCAAGCCGTTCGAATAATCCAGGCTCAGGCCCACGTTCTGGTTGAAGTTGTAAGTCAGCACCGACTTCCAGTAATGAATGCTGCGATTGCCCTGCAAAGCCTTCAACCCGGTATAGGTCGTGGTGAAATCAAATGGCAAGGCCGGATTGGTGGAAGACAGCGTGAACCCCGCCTGTGCCCCCAGCCGGATGAAATCCCGGTGCTGGTCGTAGACATCCGGATCCCCCCGGTTGATGTAGATACCGTTACGGCTCTGGCCGATCAGAATCGGCTTGAACGCCAGCCCGTTGTTCCAGCGCAGGAAATCGTTGAGCACCCCCGGGCGGACCGGCGTGAGCGTGAAGTTGACCGTCAGCAGGCGGCTGCCGTCGGTATTGTTGACCAGGTAGTCGGGACGCGCCGTCAGATCCTCCGTATTGGCCGTATCCGCATGCGCGAAGTGGAAGGCGGACAGCATCCCGATCTGGCTGGTGCGCGTCGTGGTGATCTCGGGATTGCCCGTGTCATAGGTGGTCACCCGGTTCTGCTTGAAGCCCACATAAGGCACCGCCTCATAGGTGCTGCCCGGCTCGCCCATGGGCCGCTTGTCCAGCGAATACCCGGCAAACACCACAACATCATTGGTACGCGATTGCGCCACATCGTCATTGGCCAGCGACACCCTGGCCCGGTCGACCGAGGCGAAAGCCGCCTTGTTGCGATGATCGATGGAAAGCTGGTCAGGATTGCCGCGAATGCGTACATGGTCCATCCAGCCCGCCTGCTGAGCCTCCTGAGCCTGCGCCGTGGCTGGCGCGGCGGGTGCGGCCGCTGGCGTCGATGCAGGAGCCGGTGCCACGCCCATGCGCAAGGCGGCATCTGCATGGGCCAGCCGCGGAGTGGCATCGGCCGTCGTGCAGCGCAAGGCCACGCGGCTGTTGTCGCGGAAGAAGGCGATGACATCGCTGCGGCCACTCGGCTGGAAGCGGGCATCCTTGCCATCCAGCAGCGATTGCACATCGGCCGCCATGTGGTCGACGTTGCAGCTGTCGCCCTGGCAGGCCTGTCCCCCTGACTTTTCCGTGGCGCGCTTTTGCAGCAGCCAGGCGACCAGCGCGCGCGGCGAGTTCAGCGGCGCTGGCTCCTTGCCGACCGACAGATAGGCGGTACTCACGGGATAGGTACGGATCAGCGTGGCGGCCAGCTGGTCCTTGTCCAGCGTTTGCTCGGTATTGCAGAAGCCTGCGGAATCTGCGGCATGGGCCGGGTTCAGGCTGAAGGGAGCGGCCAGCAGGATGGCGGCGACAGGGAGAGGGAATCGTCGTTGCATCGGATCGAAGGGAGTCAATACAGAAAAAGCGGGAGGAATATGATGCGGACTTCGGGTCCGGCAAAAACAGCAAGGGCCGGGAAGACCGGCCCAAGTCTATGCGAATTCAGCCCTGCGCCAGCGGCAGCCCGGGCAGCGGACGCAATTCCAACTGGCCCAGCAGATACGGCTGGATCATCAGCTTGTAGCTGTCCAGGTCAAAACCCTTGAGACTGGCGGCCGGACGGCTGGCCAGTTGGCGGTTGTCCCGGTCCAGCGAGCCCAGATAACGCCAATGATCGATGACATGCACCTGCTGCCAGCCATCACCCTGCTCTACCAGGGCCATCGGGCCAGCGTAAGGCCAAGGCAGGATGCGCAAGTCTTCCAGCGCCTGCATCAGGCGCTGCTGGTGCTGTTCATGCGTTTCTTCACCGGTGCAGGCACCGCGGCAACGGCGGATCTGGCGGCCGAAGCAGGCCATGCCGATGCCATCGGGCTGCTCCAGACCGGTGGCAATGGAGCACAGGCCATGGCGCTCGACCATCTTTTGCAGGGCTTCCTGCGCCGCACGCTCGCTGGTATAGATGCCGAACAGATTCTCGGCACGGCTGAATTCACGTTCTTCAACCTGGGCCACCTGCGGCTGGCCAGCATCGTTCAGGCGCAAGGTGAACAGTCCACGCTTGGTGCGCTGCATCTTGTTGTGCGCCGGACGCAGATCGCGCAGCAGGCTGCTTTCCAGCAAGGCAGCGCCCAGCTCACCGGCGGTGCGGCGGCATTCGATGCGGCGGGTCTGGCCGATCAGGAATTGTTCTTCATGATTGTGCAAATGGGCCAGCACGCGGCTGCGCAGGTTCACGCTGCGGCCCACGTACAAAGCCTGATCGTTCACACCACGCAAAATGTAGACGCCGCAGGCTGCGGGCAATGCTTCAATGCTGGCGCGGTCGATATGCAGCGGATAGCTGAACGTGGCAGCGCGATGGGCCGCCGGCTGCGGTGCATTGAAGGTGGCGCGGGGCAAGCCCGCGTGGCGCAGGCCGCGCTGCCCTTCCTGTTCCAGCAGGCGGTCCACCAGTGCCGCCGGCAACTTGCGCGGCTGGGCAACGTGCAGCGCGGCGGGAGCCTGAGGCATCAGGGCCGGCATCACGGCTTGCAAGGGGCGGGTAAACAGCTGGGTCAGCGAAGTGCGGTGGCTGATGGTATTCATGGCGCTGGCCAAATCCTTCTTGTTGTTCATGTCACGGCGGGGCGTGCTCTGTCAGGTTGCAAACGGACCGGCTAGCCGCGTCCATCAAGTTAAAGTGGATTATGAAGTTGGCCCTTGTCATCCACAGTCGGCAGGAAGATGAACCGCGTGTAGGACATCACCTCCTTGTTGAGCTTGCCGGCCGGCTCAGGCCGGATCGAAGGCATCCAGCATGGCGCGCGTCAGGCGCTGCGGAGGCTTGTTGAAATCGGCCCAAGGGTCGCTGTGGGACAGGCTTTCCAGCCTTTTCTGCATGGTGGAGACCCGAAAATGGTCGGCCTGCACGCCCTGCTCCAGCTCTTCCCAGGTGATCGGCACAGACACCGGCGCGCCGTCGCGGGCGCGCACCGAATACGCCACAACCGTAGTGGCACCGGGCGCATTGCGCAGGTAGTCGATGAAGATCTTGCCAGTGCGGGCGGACTTGCTCATGCGGGCAATGAAACGATCCGGCAGCAGGCGCGCCAGATGCGCCGCCAGGCGGTGTGCCCAGTCCTTGATCACGTCCCAGTCGTGTTCCGGACGAATTGGCACCATGACATGCAGGCCCTTGCCGCCGGAAGTCTTCAAAAAACAGCTCAGGCCAAGCTCCTCCAGCAGCCCCCGTACCAGTTGCGCTCCCTCCACCACCGTATCCCAGGGCACATCAGGTGCCGGATCGAGGTCGAACACCACCCGATCCGGCTTGTCCAGCGCCCGCCCGGTGGCCCCCCAGGCGTGCAGCTCCAGGACGCCCATCTGGACGGTGGCGACCAGTCCGGCAACGTCGTTGACCATCATGTAGCGTGCCTTGCCCTCGCCTTCCGGCACTTCAATGGTCTCGATGGCGTCCGGCATGCCCTGGCCAGTGTGTTTCTGGAAGAAGCACTTCCCGGCATGGCCGTCCGGGCAGCGCACCAGGGATAGCGGGCGCTGCTTGAGTTCGGGCAGGATCCAGGGCGCGACGCTCTGGTAGTAGCGCGCCAGTTCCAGCTTGGTCAGGCCGGTATCGGGGAACAGGATCTTGCCGGGATGCGTCAGTTTGACGCCCTCCACCGTCACGGGCCTGGACAGGTCTTGTTCGCTGCGGCGGGCGGGTGCTTTCGGCTTCGCTTCCGCGTTCTCGGGATGGACCTCATCAGAGGCGCTTCCCGGCGTTTCCCTGACGATCTCCTCCGGTGCCTTGTCCTCGCGCAGCGCTACGAAGCTGCCGTGACGCAGGATGCCGGACTTGGTCCACTGGGCGAATTTCACCTCCGCCACCAGTTCCGGCTTCAGCCAGTGCACGCCACGCCGCTGCTGCCCGGTCGGCGGATTGACGAAGGCAGGCTGGTCCTGTTCACGCTGGCGGAACTGCTTGAGCATGCTGCCCAGCAGGCGTTCGTCGAAGCCCGTGCCCACGCGGCCGGCATATTGCAGTTGTCCTTGCTCGTCATGCACACCCACCAGGATGGCCCCGAAGCCGCTGCGCTGTCCGGCCGGCTCGGTATAACCCGCGATGACGAACTCCTGCCGGTGTTCGCACTTGACCTTGATCCAGTTGCGGTCGCGCCGCCCGCTATAGGGCGCATCGGCCCGCTTGACCACGATGCCTTCCATCCCGTGCTGGCACGCGTGGCGAAATACTTCATCTGCATGGCCGGCGATATGCTCGCTGTAGAGCAGCAAGCCCTGTTCGTCGCCACCCGGAATCACCTCGCGCAACAACTCCTTGCGCTGGTGTAGCGGGAGTTGGCGCACGTCATGACCATTCAGGTATAGAAGGTCGAAGGCGTACAGGGCCAGGCGGATGCCGTTGGCCTGCTGGCGGTCGCCGCGCACCAGATTTTGCAAGGCCTCGAAACTGACACGGCCGTCGGCATCCAGTGCCACCACCTCGCCGTCGATCCAGGCCTGATCCACCGGCAGCTTTGCGAGCGCCTCCACCAGGATGGGCCAGCGATGGCTCCAGTCCAATCCTTCCCGGGTATGGATGGCAGCCCGGCCGCTCTCGATGCGGCACAGGCCGCGATAACCGTCGAACTTCAGTTCGGAAAGCCATTCCTCGCCCTGGGGTGCGGTGTCGGCGAGCGTGGCCAACTGCGCCTCCATGCGTTCGGGCATGTCACTCCTGGATTGCACGGGTGAAGGCGCGATGGCCTTGCCGGCAGAGGGCGTATCCCCCTGGTCCTTCACGCTTTCCGGGCGCAGGTCGGTGATGGCGGCGTCTGCACCGGTGCGGGCGGCGTCATCTTCTTCCTTGATGAGCAGCCAATTCTCCTTGCCATCCTCGGCGGGCTTGCCCATGCGCATCAGCGCCCAGCGGCCTTGCAGTTTCTCACCCGTGAGCAGGAAGCTGAGATGGCCTTTCCTGAGCCCGGCCTGCGGATCGCCATGCGGTTGCCATTGGCCGCGATCCCACAGCACCACGTGGCCTGCTCCGTACTGGTGGGCCGGGATATCGCCTTCAAACGTGCCGTAATCAAAAGGGTGGTCTTCGACCCGCACGGCGAGCCGCTTGTCATGCGGGTCCAGGCTCGGGCCCTTGGGAACGGCCCAGCTCTTGAGTACGCCATCGAGTTCCAGCCGGAAGTCGTAATGCAGCCGACGTGCATGATGGCGCTGGATGAAGAACTGCAAGCCCTCCGGCGAGTCCTGCTTGCCCTGCCGCCGGGCAGACTGAGCATGGCCGGACGGCTCGGGCGTGATGCTGAAATCACGCTTGGCATGGTAACGATCCAGTGCGGAAGAAGACCGGCTCATGCCTGCGCCCTCCTGGCGTTGGCGCGCGCAGGCGTGCTGCGCGCCGTACTCTTGCTGGCGGCGGCCTTGCTACGGGGCGGCGCCTTGCTGCGGGCCGCCGTTCGGGACTCGCTCTTGGCCGCGCTGCTGCGTTTGGCAGCAGGCTTGCGGTCGGCCATCTTGTGGACCTTGGCAGTGCTTTCTTCAGCCTTGTCTTTCGGGGCTGGCTTGGATTTGCCTCGTCCCTCCAGACTGCTCTTGAGCAAGGCCATCAGGTCCACCACCTTCGCGCCCGAAGTAGCTGGCGCAGCGGCCTCATCGGGTTCGGCCACCGCATGCGTCTGGCGGCTCTTGATCTTCTTCTTGATGAGCGCCAGCACGTCATCACGATAGGTATCGTGGAACTGGCCGGGCTCCCAATCGGAAGACATGTGATCCACCAGCGCCCGCGCCATCTCGACTTCCTGCTTGGTCACGGCGGATTTCTTCGATTTGCGTGACGGCACCGGCAAGTCATCCGGTGCCCGCAATTCGCTGGGATAGCGCAAGGTGATCAGTTGCAGCATGTCGCCTTGGGGAATCAGGGCGGCCAGATGCTGCCGGGTACGGATGACAATCTGGGCAATGGCCATCTTGTCGCTGGCCAGCAGGGTTTCGCGCAACAAGGCGTAGGCCTTGTCGCCGCCCTTGGCCGGGGCCAGGAAATACGGCTGCTCGTAGTAGAGGATGGGGACTTGCTCACGCTCCACGAAGCTCTGGATGTCGATGCTCTGGGTGGCCTCCACATTGGCCTGGCGCAAATCTTCATCGGACATGAGGACGAACTTGCCCTCCTCGTACTGGTAGCCCTTGATGATGTTTTCCCAGGGGACTTCGCGTCCGGATTTCTTGTTGTAGCGCTTGTAGCCCACCGGGGACAGGTCGCGCTTGTCGAGCAGGGTGAAATCCAGCTCATCGTGTTTTTCGGCGGTATAGAGTTCGACCGGGATATTGATCAGCCCGAAGCTGATGGCTCCCTTCCACAGTGCGCGTCGCATCGCTTCCTCCGCAAGTTCGCTGATGCGCCGATTATCAAATCGCCCCGTCCGCCGCGCAGTCGGACTGCCGATGAAGCCCGCGTAGGAATGTGCCGCTCCCGCCCGCCATGGCGCGCCTTGCTGCCTCCCGCCCGGTCTTCTCCTACATGGATTTACCGCACATGCCGATACAGGCCCGGCACTGCCGGACTTACTCTTGAGCGATTCCCTCCCCCTCCCAGGAGCCTCCATGCCCGCTACCGTTGCAGACATCCTCATCGACACGCTCTACGAGATCGGCGTGCGCCAGATCTTTGGCGTCGTCGGTGATGCCTTGAACCCGCTGACCGACGCCATCCGCCGCGACAAGCGCATCGAATGGATAGGCGTGCGCCACGAAGAAGGTGCCGCCCTGGCCGCCGCCGGCCAGGCCAAGCTGACCGGCCGCCTGGCCGTGTGCTGCGGCACTACCGGCCCCGGTGCCAACCACCTGGTGGCCGGGCTCTACGAAGCCCGCAAGGACCATGCGCCGGTGCTGGCCATTTCGGGCGGTGTGCCGGCCGCCAAGCGCGGCACCGACTATTTGCAGGAAAATTCACCCGACATGCTGTTCCGCGATGTGGCTGCCTACAGCCAGGTCATCACCAGCCCGGAACAGGCGCCCGCCGTGTTCCACCAGGCCATTGCCCAAGCCTATGCACAGCGCGGCGTAGCGCACCTGAACATTCCTGCAGACATCATCGGCGCCAAGGTTAGCGGCACCGTCCCCAGCATTCATACGCTGCGTGAGCGCAGTGAACTAGCCCCGCCGGCCGCCGAGATTGCCGCTGCGGCTGAACTGATCAATGCCGCCGGCTCGGTGGCCATCTTCGCCGGCAATGGCTGCCGCGGTTCCATCGACCAGGTGCTGGCCCTGGCCAGCAAGCTGCAGGCTCCGGTCATACATACCTTCCGAGGCAAGGATCTGGTGGCTTACGACCATCCGCACTGGATCGGCGGAGTCGGCCTCATCGGTGGCGCGCCTGGCACTGATGCCCTGCATGGTGCAGAGGTGATGTTGATGCTGGGCTCGGATTATCCGTATTCGGAATTCCTGCCGACAAAAGCCAAGATCATCCAGGTTGACGAACGCGGTTTCGTGCTCGGCCGCCGCGCCCCGGTCACGCTGGGCATCACCGGCTCGGTCGGACCGACCGTACAAGCCCTGCTGGAAAAGGTCGACGGCAAGACCGATGGCAGTTTCCTGCAGAAAGCCAATGCCGATCGTGAACGCTGGAACAGCAAGCTGGACAGCGCCGCCGAGATCAAGCGCCATCACAAGAAGATCAAACCGCAAAGCGTGGCCCGGGCCCTGAGCGACCTGGCTGACGACGATGCCCGCTTCGTCATCGATACCGGCGTGGTCACGCTCTGGTGCGGCAACTGGATCCGCCAGCGCGGCCAGCAGCGCCTGCTGGCGTCGTTCAACAATGCCGCGGTCGGCACTTCGCTTGGCCAGGCCAATGGCATCCAGGCACTGGACCGCGAACGCCAGGTGATCGTGGGCGTGGGTGACGGCGGCTTCACCATGCTGCTGGGTGAGTTCATGACCAGCGTGGAGCACAAGCTGCCGGTCAAGGTGATCGTCTTCAACAATCGCGAATGGGGCCTGGTGCATCTGGAGATGGAAGAAGCCGGCATGCCTGCCTTCGAGGGCTCGGAATTCCCCAATGCCGACTTCGCCGCCTTCGCCCGTGCCTGTGGCGGCCAAGGTTTCACTGCGCGCGCCCCGGAAGAGTTGCAGGAGAGCCTGCAGCAGCTGCTGGCCGCGCCTGGCCCGGCGGTGCTGGATGTTTTCATCGATCCCTCGGAGCTGCCCGTCATGCCGCACATCAAGATGGAGCAGATCTGGAAATTCGGCTTGGCCAAGGTCAAGGAAAGCCTGATTGCCATGCAAGGAGGATGAACCATGGATGCCATCGAACAGCAACGAGAAGAGTACGCCAGGCAGCTGCGCCTGCGTTTCGAGGAATACAAGCGCTGGGCCATCGAGCACTGGCCCGTGGCGGAACAGCCGCTGGACGACAGTGCGTTCATTGCGGCCGAACGTGAACTGGATCTGCTCACCGGCACCATGCTGCATCCGGGCCGCAAACCCGACGGCGTACCCGCCGACGGTGCGCAGCAAGCACAGTTTGAAGACGTGACTCCGGCCCCCTGGCCGTGAAATCTGCGCGGGGAGAAATCTTCCTCGCGCATTCTTACGTGCGGTTGCGCCTCCCGCTTATAGGGGGGCAGCGGCAGGCGCAGTAAGCTTCATCTCACAGGCTGCACTGCTTGCCAGCCTATTCCATCAGACCAGAAGGAGAACAGCATGAGCGAAAGCAAAAACGGCAAGGACCATCGTCCCAACCAGTACGACACGCCGTCCGAAGTAACGCTGGATGAGGCCAATGAGATGAGCTTCCCCGGCAGCGATCCGGTGTCCACCTCCAACATCACGCGCATCGAAAAGGCGCCCGAGATGGACAAGGCCAAGGACGACCACCAGAACAGCCACCGCGTCAAGGAAAACACCCCCAAGGCCAGCTGATCCAGTTGCGCCCGATTCCTGGGCGGCCGGTGCATGCCGGCCGCTTTTTTATTTGATGAAGGGAGAACCATGATGAGCAATCGCTACAACCAATTGAAGGTCGCCGTGCTGGTGACCGATGGCTTCGAGCAGGCCGAACTGCTGGAACCGAAAAAGGCACTGGAAGCCGCGGGCGCGACGGTCCACATCCTCTCCGACAAGAGCGACAGCGTGCAGGGCTTCAAGCACGTGGACAAGGGTGAAGTGGTCAGCGTCGATGGCAGCCTCGACAGCGCCAATCCGGCTGATTATTCGGCCGTGCTGTTGCCGGGTGGCGTGGTCAATGGCGATGCCATGCGCCTGCTGCCCGAAGCCCGCAATTTCGTGCGTGCCGCCAATGATGCGGAAAAGCCCATCGCCTCCATCTGCCATGGCGGCTGGCTGCTGATCTCGGCGGGCATCGCCAAGGGCCGCACCGTCACCAGCTGGCCCAGCCTGCAGGATGACTTCAAGAATGCGGGCAGCCAGTGGGTGGACCAGGAAGTGGTGCGTGATGAGAACTTCGTCTCCTCGCGCAAACCCACCGATATCCCGGCCTTCAACAATGAATTCATGAAGCTCCTGGATGAACAGCAGCGCCGTGAACAGCGCCAGGGTCCGTCCGGCGCCTCAGATGACGCCTCAGCCTCTGCCGGCGGCATCTCCAAGCCCCAACTGTCTGAGAAAGGCAGCGCCCCGGCCGCGCCACCCAATCACGAGAGCGAAGCCTTTGCGGTCGCCCATGGCGAATCGGCGCAAAGCGATGGTTAAGCACGGATTCAGGCTGATATGAAGGTAAATGAAAATCGAGGGCTAGCCCCTCGATTTTTTATGGCCGGGCGCCTGGTAGGCCGTGAAGCTCGCGCCTGCAGCGTGAATGAATTGACCAAAAATTGCCGGTCCTGAAAACAAGAATGCCGCCCGGATCATGCCGGACGGCATTGGCACAGGCGAAGACACCGGGCGAGTGGCCGGCATCGGTCGGCGGCCTACCCCCTCCGCTCCCCTTGATGTTTGTGCGTGGCTTCGGCCAGCAGCGCCAAAGCGGCCTTCTCGGCCGCTTTGCGTTTCTTGCAAATGCGCACCGGTTGCGCACCGAGGTCGAGCAAATCCATATGCCAGAGCTCATCGATACGGGTATCGAGATAGGCGACGAATTTGTGCTTGTCCAGTTTGGCGACGCGGGGCATGAAGTGACTGGCTTGCTGCAGTTCAACGGAGCGGGCGAAGTGTTTCATGGCAAGTCTCCAGGGCACACGGACGTGAGGGGGACGGCATGACAGGGGGCGGGAGTGAAACTGACTTCAGCTTAGTCGATCAACGCCGCAAGGGAAGGTTTATTTCATTTGCAGTGCTGATCGACTGAAGGGATGATGATTATTTCTTGGCAGCATCCACGGTTTTCTTCAGGTCACGGCCCATCTGCAGGTGTTCCTGCAGGCCCGGCAGCGTCTTGGCGGCAAAAGTCTTCACATCCGGATCTTGGGCTTCCTTGGACGACTTCTGGAACAGCTTGACCGCATCTTCATGTGCAGAGACACCAATCATGCTGGCATAGCGCTTGTCGAAGGTATTGCCCTTGAGCTTTTCCAGGATGGCGATCTTGGCGCGCTGGGCCATGCTGGGTTCAGCCGGCAGGGTGACATCCTTGCTGGAGGCCAGTTGCTTGAGCTGCTCGTCGACCGTGGTGTGCTGGTCGATCATTTTCTGGGCGTAATCCTTGACGGCCTGGTTGCTGCTCTTTTCGAGCGCGATCTTGCTGGCTTCGATTTCAGCGTGGCCGGCTTCGGCGGCGTTGGTCATGAAGCTCTTGTCCTTGCTGTTCACGGACTCGGCCGCGGCATTGAAGGAAAAGGCGGCACCGGCAATCATCAGGACGCCGGCCCCGATGAGGCGGCGGCTGGCGCAGGTGTGCGGGCGGGATTGAATATTCTGGGTACGTTGCATGAAAGGCTCCTTGTCGTGTGGATGATGGATCAGCTTCTGCCCCGTTCGGGGCTGCCATGTTTTCACTGTAGTCAGGAAGCGCGGCGGCTTGCATCAGACAGCGCCAATGACCGATGTAAGAATCGATGAGCGGCATGGCGCCCGGATCATGCGTGACTCATGCGTGACTCACTGCTGACGGCGGCGATTGCGCAGATACAGCACCTGCCCCAGCAATGCGGTGAAGAGCAGGAACACATTGGAGACTACGAACACCCAGTCCCCTTGCAGGACGCTGTAGGCGACGAAGCCGGTAGAAGCCGCCAGTTGACCCGCAAAGAGCCAGTGCGAGACGCCCTGGGTGGAGCGGCTGCGCCACTGTTCATAGACCTGGGAGGAGATGGTGAGCAGAAGGATGAGGGTCGCGCCCCAGCCGATGAGGTCGGTGATGTGATCGGACATGATGGTCGATACGAACCCGCGAAGGCCCGGCAAGCGAATGGTGTGCCGATGGTGGACCAAGCCGGCAGCAGCCACCATCGGCCAGCGCCGCGAGGCGTTGTAGGAAGTTTCCCCGGCAGCCCTGCAACGCAGGTCGGCGCATTCGCACGGCCCTGCGCGAATTGGCCGACCCGACAAAGGGCGCATGTGGCATTGCGGCATCGGCATCACTTCCCTAGTCTGGAGTGGAAGTCGGGATCCCCCTTTACAGCCATTTCCATCCACTCAGGAGGTCAACATGCACGCTACCCGAACCATTGCCGACGTCATGACACGCGGTGCCCATACCTTGAGCCCGGATGATTCCGTCATCCGTGCCGCCCAGGCGATGGAGTCACTCGACGTAGGCGCCCTGCCCGTCTGCGATGCCCAGCACAATCTGGTCGGCCTGGTCACCGACCGCGACATCGTCCTGCGCGCCGTGGCCCGCAATCGCCTTTCCGAGAGCCTGCCGCTGACCGAGGTAATGAGCCACGAGGTCCTGTGGTGCTACGAAGATGAGCCTGTAGATGATGTGCTGGACGATATGGTGCAGCGCCAGATCCGCCGCCTGCCCGTGATGGACCGCCAGAAGAATCTGGTCGGCATGGTGAGCCTGGGCGACGTCGCCGCCAAGACCCAGAATCGCGGCGTGGGCAACGCACTGGCGGAGATTTCCTTGCCCGCTGCACCGGTGCGTCCGGCACAGGAAGTGTCGCCTTCTGGCGACTTCGAATTGCCGGAAGTGCGCAACAGTGACATGCACGAGGTCAATATCGGCCACAAGTAGTGCTGGCGCGGATTTGCGGCGCGTTCGAAGGGGCGCGATGTAGGTGTTTTCCTACGCGTTTATTGGACACTGTCCGATCTTCTTTTTTGCGCTGCATCGCTACTATGCATCTCAACGAACTCGAAACCGAGGACCCCACATTCCGATACGAACGTCCCCCTCCGTCGTGTCATGAATACAGTCCATCCCCCATCGGTTTATCCCCACGAGTCGTTTTCATAAGCAGAAATTCTCCGGCGATTCCCCCGATCCCCGGCGTCTTATATCCCTCCCCCTCAGGCCGCCTCCCCAGGCGGCCTTTTTTTTATCTTCATTTTTATCCCCATTGGTTTCTTCACCTGAAGAATGGTTCGCATGGTTCGAATGATTCAGTTGCCCTGTCCGGCGATAAACGCCAGAGCATCGGCATAGGCCAGTTCGCTAGTCGTGCGCAACATCGGGCAGACATGGGTAGAGACCGGCTCCTGCGGCGCTTGCGGGGAAGCGCCGATGAGCACGATGCCGCGAAAGCCGCCTTCCTCGGATTGCTGCACGCCTGGCTGCATGACCGGTCCTCCTTGCGCATCGGCCACGGGGCCGCTCAGTTCGCCCAGATGGTGACCGCCGGGAATGTCGATGGGAATGCTCATGGTGTGCTCCTCTGTTCAAGGTGAAAGACCCGGCAGGAAGAAACCTGTGCCGCCCGCGCCACTGACGCAGGTCAGGCAATGCAGCCTCTTTCCCCGCGCCGGGCCAGGAAGAAGTATTCTTGTCAGCATAAGAAACACTGAAGGCAAAGGCAGCAAGAAGCCACCGGCACTCTGCGTAGGAAGCGGCGAAGATGAGTCTCTCCGGGGGACAGGAGAGGCAGACGTTGCGCAGGGGTGGCTTGGGGATGCTGTCGCCTGGGGTGCTTGCCTCACTGTCTGGAACCGTCATGCCCATCAATTACCTGCGCCGTCTGACCAGTCCGGCGCGCACCGACCTCTCCAACCGCCATCTGGGGCGTTCGCTGGCCTTCATCGCTGGTGCCGTCAATGCCGGCGGTTTCCTGGCCGTGGGCCAATACACCTCGCACATGTCGGGCATCGTCTCCTCGCTGGCCGACAACCTGGTGCTGGGGGAAACCCTGCTGCTGGTGGCCGGCGCCAGTGCCTTGCTGTCGTTCCTGCTGGGAGCGGCCTGTTCGGCGGTGATGATCAATTGGGCCCGGCGGCGCGGCCTGCACAGCGAATACGCCATGCCGCTGATGCTGGAGGCGATGCTGTTGCTGTGTTTTGGCATCCTCGGCAGCAATCTGGAAAATCACCGGCTGCTGTTCGTGCCGGTGACCGCGGCCTTGCTGTGCTTCGTGATGGGGCTGCAAAATGCCATGATCAGCAAGATTTCGCGATCAGAGATCCGTACCACCCACGTCACGGGCCTGGTCACCGACATCGGCATCGAGATCGGCAAGATGTGCTACTGGACTCTGGCCCCCCGCCAGCCCCATGAGGCGGTGACGGAAGATCCCGTGCCAGGTGCGCGGCGCAAGTTCATGCTGCTGTCCTCGCTGTTGCTGATGTTCTTCCTGGGGGGCGTGACGGGTGCTTTTGGGTTCAAGGCGCTGGGCTTCCTGGCGACCATGCCGCTGGCAGCCGCATTGTTCCTGCTGGCGCTGGTGCCGATGATGGATGATCTGGCACGCAATTGAAGCCTCCCGTCGGAGGCGGGCTGCAGGCAACAAAAAAGGCGCTCAACGCGCCTTTCGTTTTATTGTTATTGACTAGCTGCACCGCCCGGTTCCTGAAGCCAGTGGAGCGCAGGGTCCTTCGTTGGAACGGCTGCCTGATGCGATCAGGGGCCTGGTACGGCGGCTGAGTCTGCCTGAGGTGGCCGCTGGGGCCGCTTTCTCAGCCTTGCTGCTGAGGATTGCTGTCCGACTGCTGCGGCTGCTGGGCGCCATTGCCCTCTTGCGGCGTGCTCTGGTTCATTTGCGGCTGGGCCGATGCACTGGCGCCATTGCCACCATTGCCGTTCTGAGCAGCGGCGGCCGCGGCGGCATTCTTGCGGCCATGGCTGTTCAGACCACCCTTGCGTCCGGCTTCCCGGGCTTCGGCGGAGGTGAACTCATGGGCGGCACCCTTGGCGTGAGCGGCCTTGCCTCCCATGCTGGCGATCTGGCGCTGTTTCTCCCTATCCATGGCGGCGAAGCCGCGATTGCTGTTCCCCGGATTTTGTGAATTTGCCATGTGTGACTCCTTGTCTTGGATGATCGAATGGAGCAGACATTTGTCATTCGCCGCCCTCTTGCTCTGCGCGAGCATGCAAATGACAACCCAACTTTTGTCCACATCTGCAGTGTAGAAAGCCTCACCGATCCTCACTATCGGAAGAGCTCTTCTGCCAAGGTCAGCAATGGCTGTCGGACATGTAGGAAAAACTGAAGATGAGCTTGTATTTTCGGTATCAATTGCCGATGGATCAGCGATCTTCAGCATTGCTTTCAGGAAATTTCACCTGATTGGAAGCCCAGAGGCAGTTTTTTTCACACCTCAAAACAATTACTGTATATTTATACAGTCTTTGCTTTTACCCGCACTTTCCTGCTGTTTCGCATCCTCGTTTTCTTGCCATGTTGACATCCAGCTCTCCGGTCCCTCGTCCGGAAATCATCCACCCGTCGCTCTGGCTGGCCTCCCAGCTGGCGCGCGGTGGTGCGCGCGGTGTCGCCAGCGGATTCGAGGCCCTGGATGCCGAGCTGCCCGAACGCGGCTGGCCGCCCGGGGTGCTCATCGAGCTGCTGCTGCCGCAGGACGGCATTGGCGAGTTGCGCCTGTTGCGCCCGGTACTGGCGCGTGCGCCCGCCACTGCCCGGCGCCCGCCGCAGGCTGGCCGGATCGCCCTGCTGCAGGCGCCGCACCAGGTCAATGCCCCCGGCTGGGCGCATATGGGTGTGGACGCGTCACGGCTGCTGCAGTTGCAGGCCGATCATGCGGCCGACGCCTGCTGGGCTGCCGAGCAGGTCTTGCGGGCCGACAGTTGCCAGGCCCTGCTGATGTGGCAGCCGCGCTTGCGCAAGGGCGATCATGACCTGCTGCGACGCCTGCATGTGGCGGCGCAGGCCGGTCAGACGCTGTTCTTCATGCTGAGGCCGCTGTCCTGCGCGCGCGAGCCTTCCCCCGCGCCCCTGCGGCTGACGCTCAAGTCAGCGCGCGACGGGCTGGAGATCGGTTTTCTCAAGCGCCGCGGCCCGCTGCGCGAACAAAGCCTGTTTCTCCCTTTGCTGCCTTCACCGAATTTGCAACGCCATGTCACCCCTGTGGATCGCCGTACACCTGCCACTGCTGCCGCTGGAAGTCTTCCGTCCGAACTGGCTGGATGAGGCAGCGGCCGTGGTCTTCGAGCGCGATCGCGTATCCGCCCTGACGGCACCGGCGCGCGCGCTGGGCGTGCACGAAGGCATGCGGCGCGGCGGCGTGCAGTTGCTGGCACCGCAAGCGCATCTGAACGAGCGGGATATCCTGCGGGAGCAAACCACCTTGCAGCAAGCCGCCCTGGCCCTGCTGCAATACACGCCCCAGGTCACGCTGGCCGAAGATGCCTGCATCCTGCTGGAAGTGGGCGCCAGCCTGCGCCTGTTCGGCGGCATCCGGGCTTTGTGCCGCAAGATCCGCGTGACTATCGCCCGCATGGGACTGTCGGCTACCCTGTCCTGCGCCGTTACGGCGACCGGATCTTGGCTGCTGGCGCGCTACGGCTACGTGCGTACCCTGAGCCACCGTTCCCTGCAGCGCCGACTGGACCGTCTCCCGGTGGTTCTGCTCACCGCCGCCCGTGCCCATCTGGAATGGCTGCACGGGCTGGGCTGCCGCCAGCTGGGCCAGGTGCAGCGCCTGCCCCGCGCCGGTCTGCAGCGCCGCTGCGGCAAGGACTTGCTGGCCATGCTGGACCGCGCCTATGGTGCCGCGCCCGAAGTGCATGACTGGATCGTGGCACCGCCAACGTTCCAGGCCCGGGTGGAGCTGCCGGACCGCATCGAGCACACCGACATCCTGGCCGCCTATGCTCAAGGCTTGCTGGCTCAGCTGGCCGGCTGGCTGACGGCACGCCAGCTGGCCATCAAGAAGCTGCGCCTGTGGCTGGAACATGAACGCGGACGGCAGGCAGTGGCGCCCACCGAGCTGCAGGTAGCGCTGTCGGTCCCGGCCTGGCAGGAAGACCACCTGCACACCCTGGTCAAGGAAAAACTGGCCCGTTCCTCCCTGCCCGCCCCCGCCATCGCCCTGGGGCTGGCCGCCGATGAACTGGAAAGCCAGCAGGCGGCCAGCGAGATGCTCTTCCCCGAACCCGGCGGCAGTGCCGAGGATCACCAGCGCCTGCTGGAACTACTGGTGGCGCGTCTGGGCGCGGACAAGGTGCAGCAGGCCGCCCCGCGCGCCGATCACCGGCCCGAGGTCGCCAACCGCTGGTGCAGCGTGATGCAGAGCCCCGCCAGCCTGCCGGCTTCCCTGACTACCGATGCGGCGCGATTGCCGCCGCGTCCGCTGTGGCTGCTGGCCGAACCCTTGCCCTTGCGGATGCAGCAGCACAAGCCCTTCTATCGCAGTGCGCTGGAATTCACCTCGCCGCCAGAACGCATCGAAGCCGGCTGGTGGGAAGGCCGGCCATTGACGCGCGACTACTTCACGGCGCGCGATGCCAGCCATGCCTATTACTGGATCTTCCGCCAGTGGCGCGGCGGCGAGTGGTCAGACGAGGAGCCGCAGTGGTTCCTGCACGGCCTGTTCGGCTAGGAGCACGGCATGCAAGCTTCCCTGCCCTTGGGCGTACCCCAGACCGGCCTGCCCGACTATGCCGAACTATATTGCCGCACCAACTTCAGTTTCCTGCAAGGCGCCTCGCATGCACAGGAACTGGTGGATCGTGCCATCGAACTGGGCTATCGCGCCCTGGCCATCACCGATGAATGCACCATGGCCGGGGTGGTGCGCGCCCATGCCGCCTGGATGGAACAGGTCAATCGCGGCAAGGCCAAGGATTTCAAGCTGCTCATCGGCAGTTGCTTCCGTTTCACGGCCTTGAAGGATGATCCGGCCCACCCCTTGGCGAAGATGACCCTGGTGGGGCTGGCCAGGAACCGCGAAGGCTATGGCAACCTCTGCGAACTCATCACCCTGGCGCGCACCCGCGCCGAGAAAGGCAGCTACCTGCTGTCGCCGGAAGACCTGAGCCAGCCGCCGCCCGCCCTGTCGCACCTGCGCGCCCTGCCCGATTGCCAGTTGATCCTGGTACCGGACTACCCGGCCGATGAAGAAACGCTGGATGCGCAATTGCGCTGGTTCGCCCCGCTGGCCCCCGGCCGCTCATGGGTCGGCATGACGCGCCTGTACCGTCCGCTGGACGACCTGCACCGCGCCGCCATCGATGCCGCAGCACGGCTGCACGGCCTGCCGCTGGCGGCGGTGGGCGATGTGCAGATGCACCAGCGTTCACGCAAATACCTGCAGGATGTGGTCACGGCCATCCGCGTCGGCAGGCCGGTGCAGGAATGCGGCCTGTCCCTGGCCCCCAATGCCGAGCAGCACCTGCGGCCACGCATGCGGCTGTCGCTGGTGCACAGCCCGGCGACCTTGGCCCAGACCCTGGCGGTGGCGGCCGGCTGCCAGTTCAGCCTGGCTGAACTGCGATATGAATATCCTGACGAACTGGTGCCGCTGGGCATGAGCCCGGCTGACTACCTGCGGCAGGAAACCCTGGCCGGGGCCTTTAAACGCTATCCGCAAGGGATGCCGGGCGAGGTGCGCTCGCAGATCGAGATGGAACTGTCCCTGATCGCCCAAAAGGAATATGAAGCTTATTTCCTGACGGTCTACGACCTGGTCAAGTTCGCCCGCTCGCGCGGCATCCTGTGCCAGGGACGCGGTTCGGCGGCCAACTCGGCGGTGTGCTACTGCCTGGGGGTGACCGAGGTCGATCCCACCTCCACCCGGCTGCTGTTTGCCCGCTTCATCAGCGAAAAACGTGAAGAACCACCCGACATCGACGTGGACTTCGAGCACCAGCGCCGCGAAGAAGTGATCCAGCACATCTACCGCAAGTACGGCCGCCGCCGCGCCGCGCTGGCGGCCGCCGTACACAGCTACCGGCCGCGTGGCGCCCTGCGCGAGGTCGGCAAGGCACTGGGCGTGGATGCGGCCATCGTCGATACGGTGGCCAAGTCGCAGCACTGGTTCGACAGCCGGGAAGAATTGCTGGCCCGCTTTGCCGAAGCCGGTCTGGACCCGGAACTGCCGCAGATCGGCCTATGGGCCAGCATCACCGGCAAGCTGCTGCGCTTTCCGCGTCATCTGTCGCAGCACACCGGGGGCTTCGTGATCGCACGCGGGCAGTTGTCGCGGCTGGTGCCGATCCAGAATGCGGCCATGGAAGAGCGTTCCGTCATCGAATGGGACAAGGATGACCTGGAGTCACTGAAGCTGCTCAAGGTCGACGTCCTGGCGCTGGGCATGCTGACCGCCCTGCGCCGCTCGCTGGAACTGGTGAGTTTGCGGCGCGGCCTGCCCCAAGTCATGCAGATGTACGACATTCCGCGTGAAGATCCGGCCACTTTCGACATGATCTGCAAGGCCGATACCATCGGCGTGTTCCAGATCGAGAGCCGCGCGCAGATGAGCATGCTGCCGCGCATGCAGCCACGCACCCAGTACGACCTGGTGGTGCAGGTAGCCATCGTGCGGCCGGGGCCGATCCAGGGCGGCATGGTCCACCCCTACCTGCGGCGGCGGGAATTGGTGCGCAGCGGCGGCAGCTTCGACTATCCGGACAACACCAGCAAGAGCGGCAAGATCAGGAAAGTGCTGGAGCGCACCCTGGGCATTCCGATCTTCCAGGAGCAAGTGATGGACGTGGCCATCGAGGCTGCCGGATATTCCCCCAGCGAAGCCGATGACCTGCGCCGCTCCATGGCCGCCTGGAAGCGCAAGGGTGGCATGGGACCGCACCATGAACGGCTGGTGCTGGGCATGACCGACAATGGCTATTCACGTGAATTCGCCGAGAGCATCTTCAACCAGATCGAGGGTTTCGGCGAATACGGTTTCCCCGAAAGCCATGCCGCCAGCTTTGCCCTGCTGACCTATTTCAGCAGCTGGCTCAAGTGCCACGAGCCGGAAGCCTTCTTGTGCGGCCTGCTCAACAGCCAGCCCATGGGCTTTTACTCGCCCTCCCAATTGATCCAGGATGCACGCCGGCATGGGGTCAAGGTCTTGCCGGTGAACGTCTTGCGCAGCCGCTGGGAATCCATTCTGGAGCTGGACCCCGCCGGGCAGGCGCGTCCGGCCGTACGGCTGGGCATGAGCCTGCTGCGCGGCATGCCCGAACAGGCGGCGCAGCGTATCGAGCAGGCCGGTGCCGAACGCCCCTTTGCCGATGTCGATGACCTGGCCCGGCGCGCCGGACTGGACCGCCACGCCCTGCAAGCGCTGGCAGCGGGTGATGCCTTGCGCGAGCTGGCCGGACACCGGCGCGCTGCGCTCTGGCATGCGGTGGGCGCAGTGCCCGACCGTGACCTGCTGCGCACGGCACCGCGCGGTGATGACGCGGTCCAGTTGGAAGCACCCGGCGAAGGCGACCAGATCGTCGACGACTACCGCGCCATGAATTTGACGCTGCGCCGCCATCCGCTGGCGCTCTTGCGCCCGACCTTGCAGCGGCGGCGCTTCATGAGCGTGGCCGACCTGAACACCCTGCAGAACCGCCAGTTCGCCTGCTGCTGCGGCATCGTCACGGTGCGCCAGCGGCCGGGCACGGCCAAAGGGGTGATCTTCATGACGCTGGAGGATGAGACCGGCTCGGCCAACGTGATCGTCTGGCCTTCGGTACTGGAACGGCAGCGCAGCGAGGTCTTGAATGCGCGCTTGCTGGGGGTGTATGGCAGCTGGCAGTGCCATGGAGAAGTGCGCCACCTGGTGGCGGGACGGCTGGAAGACTGGACCCATCTGCTGGGCGAGCTGCAGCCGCGCAGCCGGGATTTCTTCTGAATGCGTGCTGAAGCGAACTTGGGAGGCGTCATGACACCTCCCAAGGCAGAGACCTATTGCTGCGAATAAGCGTTATTGGCTGAGTCGATCTGTTTCTCTGCGACGTTGGCGGGCATCCGACTTGCAGTAATCGCCAACCGCATTAACGCGCCTTTGTCAGGCTCGCAAAGCAGCGGCCTCTCATCTTCTTTCTCACTTTCGCTGAACTCGATCAGAGAAAGCAGAATCGCCACGCCGTTGCTGACGTCGTGTGCGTACTCAAAAAACTTCTTGTTGTGGGAGGGAGGGACTTCAGGGTTGTGCCACGAAAACGCTTGGAATAAGGGCACCGGGGACACTTCGGAATGACGAGTATCAGGCATGTTGCCTCCTTGGGTCGCTATGAAAAAACCTGCACTTAAAACCGCCATAGGGCGGATGTTCGCTTGGGTAAATTCGAGTCGCCAAACCCGATCCCATGAAATGGGAAGTTGAAGACTAGCAACTCGTGTAGCGCCAAGTCAAGCAAGTTGTGCTGATTCGCTGTGTTTGTGACTCAGCATTTTTGCCGGTGAAATCAAGCCGCCAGCGCCATCCGGAAAGCATTGCGCCCTTCGCTCTTGGCACGGTACAGGGCCAGGTCGGCTTCGTGCACCAGCGCATCCCAGCTGCTGGACTGGCCCGGTGACAGCACGGCCAATCCGACGCTGATGGTAACTGTCTGCCCATGGCCGAAATCGTGGTTGCGTACGGTTTCCAGCAGATGCTGGGCAATCTGGCGTGCCTGGGCTTCCGACCAGTCCGGGAAGACCGCGCAGAATTCCTCGCCACCGTAGCGGCCGACCATGCCGCCCTGGCAACAGTGCTCGCGCAGCAAGGCGCCGATGTCAGCCAGCACCCGATCCCCGACCAGGTGGCCGTGGGTGTCGTTGATGTCTTTGAAGTGATCCACATCGATGAAGGCCAGCGTCAGGACCCGCCTGCCCTGCACGGCCCGGGCCAGCGCCTCTTCGCCACAGCGCACCAGCTCGCGGCGGTTGAGGGTGCCGGTCAGTTCATCTTCGGTGGCCAGGCGCTGCTTGTCGGCCAGCAGCCGTTCGAAGTAGATCATCATCAGCGACACCGACAGCAGCAAGGTGCCGCTGATGGGAATCAGATAGATCAGGCCCACGCCCAGACTGCTCATCTCGGGGGGCATGAACAGTTCCGGATGCGACAATGACAGCAGCAGCCGGCTCACATGGGTGGCGCTGAGGATCAGCAAGGCCACGATGCCGATCCAGCGGCCAAAGGTCCAGCGCGGATAGCGCCTGGCCAGCGGCCCCGACATGCCCTTGAAGAATTCACGCAGCACCAGGCAGAACACCACCTGCAAGCCGCCCACGGCGAGGTAGGCACGATGGGTGAAATCGGCACTTCCGATCAGCAGCGCGGTAAAGCTGACGGCATAGGCGATCACCAGCATCCAAGGCCAGTCGCCCGACTGGCGCTGGTAAAAGCTGCGCAGTCCGCACCAGGCAACGATGCCGGAAGAAAATACCAGTGTATTGCCCAGCAACAAGCCGAGCGGCCGCAGGTTGCCCGCCAGACCGCCGTAGACCGCCACAGTGGTGCAAATCCCCAGCGCCGAGAACACCCCCGACAGCGCCCACAGCCGCGTGAAGCGCTCTGACGGCGTGCTGATGAACAGCCCGGTCATGATGACGCCACTGCAAAACTGTACGATGGCCAGCGCAATGCTGGCGGTGAAAGGATTCATGCGGATTCGCTTGCCCTTGCGGGCAGGTATAGAAGGCATCGCGGCAAGCGATGCGGAGGATGCGCCCCTCAGCGCATCGGCGGCGTCCTCAGTTGGCTTGGGGCTCGAGGACGGCCAGGGTCGACGCCAGTGTAACCGAAGGCGCCAGCTCAGCAGTGATTTTCAGCAATTCATCAAAAAATCTGAACTTTTAAGCCCAAAAAGATGGCGCTTGTTCAATTTTATTCACTTTATTAGCGTGGTTCATGTACGTTCCAACAGCCGGGTATGTCCCCACTGGCCGGAACGGCACAGCGCGTCGGTCACATCCAGCACCAGCCGTTCCACCGCAGCCGCCGCGGTGGTCAGCGGGATATTGCGCGAGGCGCACAGCACCAGGGTGCGCGAGATCTGTTCGCCGGCAATGGCATGGGCCACCATCTCGCCGCGCTCGATGTCGGCCAGCAGCGGCGCCACCGGCAGGATGGTGGCCCCGATATCGGCCAGGATGGCCGATTTGAGGATGGCCACCGAGTTGATCTCGATGACGTTGTCCAGGCTCATGCCCTGGCCGCGCACCAGGCTCTCGATGCGCGGGCGCACCCCATGGGCCAGGCCCGGCAGGATCAGCGGGGCTTCGATGGCCTTGGCCAGCGGCACGCCCTTGCGGCCTTTCACCCCATAGCGCGACTTGGCGCGGGTGATGTACATCATCTCTTCCTCGATCATGGGCGTGGCTGCGAAGGACGACAGCTGGCCATCGTCAAACAGCACCGCCAGATTGATGCGGCCGGATTTCAACTGGGTGATGAGGTTGCCGGTCAATTCCTCGGTCAGTTGCAGGGTGATCTCGGGGTAGATCGAGCGCACTGCATTGAGCAGCGGCAAGGCCAGCGCATTGGAGACGCTCTGCGGAATGCCGAGCGCCACCGTCCCCGAAGGTTTGTCGGTGGATTGCGCCACGGCCTGCTTGGCATCCTGCACCTGTTTCAAAATCGCCAGCGCGTGCTCATAGAAGACCTTGCCGGCATCGGTAGCGATGACCCCTTGGGCCGAACGATGCAGCAATTGCGCCGCCATCTCGTCTTCCAGCTGGCGGATCTGCTGGGTCAGCGCCGGCTGGGCGATGTGCAGCACACGCGCTGCGCGTGAGAGTGAGCCGTGATCGACGATGGCCACGAAGTAGCGCAGTTGGCGTAATTCCATGGGATGGGCTTCCTGCGGAAGAATAAGTAGTTAAAAGAGTTGACAGCTTAAATGACAAGCAGACTCACAGGCCAGGCCGGCTGTTGAACATGCGCGTGCGGGCATTCTCGATGTGGCCACGCATGGCGCGCCGCGCGCCTTCAGCATCCTGCAAGCGGATCAGCTCGAAGATCTGGCGATGTTCATCCATGGCATCCTGCGAGCGCTTCCAGGGCGGGATCTGCATCAGGTGGCGCAGCATGTTGACGGCGTGGCTGACATCGTATTCCAGCGTCTTCATCACCTGCACGAAACGCTGGTTGCCGGTGGCCTGGGCGATGGCTTCATGGAAGCCGAAATCATAGTGATGGGCGATGCCGCCCACGCGGTTGGCTTCCTCGAATCCGAGCAGCAAGGCATCCATCTTTTCCAGATCCTGCTTGTTGCGTCGCAGGGCCGCCATGTAGGCGCATTCCGGTTCCAGCACCAGCCGCAGTTCCAGCCCGTTCATGATGTGGCCGATGCGGGTCTCGGGTTCGCCATCGGGGCGGGCCGGGGCCAATCCTGCCTTTTCCTTCACATAGGTCCCGGAGCCACGCTGGGACTCCACCAGCTGATCTTCACGCAGCCGGTCCAGCGCTTGCCGCACCACCGGCCGCGAGACCTCGAACAGCGTGGCCAGGTCGTTTTCAGAAGGCAGTTTGCTGCCGACGGCAATGCGGCCTTCGACGATGGCATGGAACAAGGTTTCATACACGCGTTCAGCGAAGCGTTCCGGCCGCACCGGACCCAGGCCGGCCGCGGCCAGGCTCAGGATGTCACCGGAAGCGCCGGGGCGCGGGGGCTTGCTCGATGAGGGCATCGACACTCCAGTTAGGCAGGAAATGACAGGAACGGCATGGGCCGCATGGTAGCGGATTTGTCAGTCTCACCGCCAGCCATCCGGTGCAAGTAGTCATCAAAGTAGTAAATATATTTGACATCTTGGATGCGCAGGCTTAGATTCAGGCACAACAAAAACAGCAGCACACGACAAGACACCAGGAGACAAGCCCCTACCCGGCCAAGCTCGGACTAATCATCCGAAGCAGGCCCGCGCCTGCATGGCGTGCCATCCTGCCGCTTCCCTGTGCTGCTCCCCCGTCATCCGCCTCCAAGGACCGCACTGCCATGAAACAGCACTTCATCGACAATCGCTGGGTCGCCCCCGCCTCCGGCGAAAGCATCCCCGTCATCGATCCCTCCGATGGCCAGGCCTTCGAGGCCATCGCCCGTGGCAATGCCGCCGACATCGACCAGGCCGTGCAGGCAGCACGCCGCGCGTATGAAGGTGCGTGGGGCAAGCTTTCCGCCGCCGAGCGCAGCCGCCTGCTGATGAAGCTGGCCCACAAGCTGCAGGATCACCAGGAAGAACTGGCCCAGCTGGAAGGACGCGACTGCGGCAAACCCATGAAACAGGCACGTGCCGATGCTGCGGCCATCGTGCGCTACTTCGAGTTCTACGCCGGTGCCGCTGACAAGCTGCACGGCGACACCATTCCCTACCAGGCCGGCTATACGGTACTGACCCTGCGCGAGCCGCACGGCGTGACCGGCCACATCGTGCCGTGGAACTATCCGATGCAGATCTTCGGACGCTGCGTGGGCGGCGCCCTGGCTGCCGGCAATACCTGCGTGGTCAAGCCGGCCGAGGATGCCTGCCTGTCCATCCTCCGGGTAGCCGAACTGGCCGCTGAGGCGGGCTTCCCCGAGGGCGCGCTCAATATCGTCACCGGCTACGGCCACGAGGCCGGCGACCTGCTGGTCAAGCACCCTGACGTGGACCACGTTTCCTTCACCGGCTCGCCCAACGTGGGCAAGCTGGTGGTGCGCGCGGCCGCCGAGCATCACACCCCGGTCACCCTGGAACTGGGCGGCAAGTCGCCGCAGGTGATCTTCGAGGATGCCGACATGGACGCCCTGCTGCCGGTGGTGGTCAATGCCATCGTGCAGAACGCCGGCCAGACCTGCTCGGCCGGCAGCCGCCTGCTGGTCCAGCGCGGCGCTTACGAACAGGTGCTGGAGCGGCTTGCCGGGCTGTTTTCGCAGCTCAAGGTCGGCTCCTCGCAGATGGACCTGGACTGTGGTCCGCTGATCCGCAAGACCCAGCAGGAACGTGTGGCCGGTTTCCTCTCGGATGCACGGCGCGACGGCATCGCCCTGGTGGCGCAAGGTGAAATCGCGCCCGGGGCCCCGGCCGGCGGTTTCTACCAGGCCCCGGCCCTGCTGCGCGACGTGCCGCCGCAGCATCGGCTGGCGCAGGAAGAAGTATTCGGTCCGGTGCTGGCGGCCATGTCCTTCGAGGATGAAGCCGAGGCCATCGCCCTGGCCAATGGCACCGACTACGGCCTGGTGGCCAGCGTCTGGACCCGCGACGGCGGCCGCCAGCTGCGGCTGGCGCGCGCAATTCGCAGCGGCCAGGTCTTTATCAACAACTATGGCGCCGGCGGCGGCGTGGAACTGCCCTTCGGCGGCGTCAAGGCCAGCGGCCACGGGCGTGAGAAGGGCTTCGAAGCCCTTTATGGCTTCACGGTCCTCAAGACCATCGCCATCCGCCACGGCTGACCTCCCACCTCATTCAACACACACAATTTTCAAGGAGACACATCATGCGTTTGCAAGACAAGGTAGCCATCGTCACCGGTGGCGGTTCGGGTTTCGGAGAAGGCATCGCCAAGGCCTATGCCCGTGAAGGCGCCTCCGTCGTGGTGGCCGATATCGGCGAAACCGGCGGCCTGCGGGTAGTCGAAGAGATCAAGGCGGCGGGCGGCCGTGCGGTCTTCGCCAAGGCCGACGTCTCCAAGCGCGCCGACATGGACCAGCTGCTGGCGACCGCCCTGGAACACTTCGGCAAGCTCGACATCGTCGTCAACAATGCCGGCACCACGCATCGCAACCGCCCCATGCTGGAAGTGGAAGAAGACGAGTTCGACCGCGTCTATGCAGTCAACGTAAAGAGCATCTTCCTCTCGGCCAAGACCTTCGTGCCCTACTTCCGCCAGGTCGGCGGCGGTGCTTTCGTCAACATCGCCTCCACCGCCGGCATCCGCCCGCGTCCCGGCCTGACCTGGTACAACGGCAGCAAGGGCGCCGTCATCACCACCAGCAAGTCGATGGCGGCCGAACTGGGTCCGGACAAGATCCGCGTGAACTGCGTCAATCCGGTCATCTCGGCCACCGGCCTGCTGTCGGAATTCATGGGCGTGCCCGACACCCCGGAAAACCGCAAGAAGTTCGTCGCCACCATTCCCATGGGCCGTTTCTCCACCCCGGAGGACATCGCCAATGCCTGCCTCTACCTGGGTTCCGATGAAGCAGAGTTCGTCACCGGCGTGTGCATCGAGGTCGATGGCGGGCGTTGCGTGTAAGGCGGCGATGTAAAAATCTTCATGCAAGCGGTGAGGATAATGATTTGACAATGTCCTCACCGCCACTACAATGCGTGGCACCGTCAAGCCGTCACAAAGAACCGGCGACGCACAACAACGATACGTCAAACATCATCTGGAGCGAGACATGACCTACCAAGCAGGCGCAGCCGCCGACGGCGCGCGCGCATCCTTTGAAGACGCGACCTACAGCAAGGTCACCTGGCGGCTGCTGCCGCTGCTGTTCCTGTGCTATGTGGCTTCCTACCTGGACCGGGTCAACGTCGGCTTTGCCAAGCTGCAGATGCTGCAGGACCTGAAGTTCAGCGATACCGTCTACGGCCTGGGCGCGGGCATCTTCTTCTTGGGTTACTTCGTCTTTGAAGTGCCCAGCAACATGATCCTGCACAAGGTCGGTGCGCGGCTCTGGATCGCCCGCATCATGATCACCTGGGGCATCATCTCGGGCGCTATGGCCTATGTCTCCACGCCGGAAATGTTCTACATCATGCGCTTCCTGCTGGGGGTAGCCGAGGCCGGCTTCTTCCCGGGCGTGATCCTTTATCTGACCTACTGGTATCCGGCGGCGCGCCGCGGCAAGATCACTGCGCTGTTCATGACCGGCATTGCCCTCTCGGGCGTGATCGGCGGCCCGCTGTCGGGCTGGATCATGCATGCCATGCCGGGCGTATGGGGTCATACCGGATGGCAGTGGATGTTCATCCTGGAAGCCATTCCGTCGCTGATTCTGGGCGTACTGGTGATTCTCTATATGAAGGACCGCATCCGTGACGCCGAGTGGCTCACCGAAGACGAAAAGCGCCTGCTGGAAACCAACATCAGCCACGAAGAAAGCCAGAAGGAACACCTGTCCCTGGGCGCCATGTTCGCCAACGGCCGTGTCTGGCTGGGTGCGCTGATCTACTTCTGCTTCGTCATGGGCCTGTATGGCGTGAGCTTCTGGCTGCCGACCATCATCAAGGCCACCGGCGTCTCCGATCCCCTGAACGTGGGCCTGCTCACGGCCATCCCCTACGCTTTCGCCGCTGCGGCCATGGTGCTCATCGGCCGCAGCGCCGACGCCCGCCGCGAACGCCGCTGGCACGTGGCCATTCCTGCCTTCATCGGCTGCATCGGCCTGCTGCTGTCGACCCTGTACGGCAACAACACGGCGCTGGCGATGGCCTCGCTGACCCTGGCCAGCATCGGCATCCTGACCACCCTGCCGCTGTTCTGGAGCCTGCCGACGGCCTTCCTGTCGGGCACGGCCGCTGCAGCCGGTATCGCGCTGATCAATTCGCTGGGCAACCTGGCCGGTTTCGTCAGCCCCTTCCTGGTCGGCTGGCTCAAGGACACCACCCAGAGCACCAATGCCGGCATGTACGTGCTGGCGGCCTCGCTGGTGATCGGCGGCCTGCTCACGCTGAGCTTGCCGGCCAAGCTGGTCAACAAGTAAGACGGCCTGGCAATCCTCTTCGCATTCAGGTCGGCCCGCCACCTGCCTCCCGGCAGGTGGCCTTGTTCATGAAGCTCCCCGCAGCAAGTTTACAGTGCCTGCTTTGGGCGCTATAGTTAGCCCCCAATAAAAGTCGATTCCGGGGGGGATCCCATCTTGCTGCATCGTCTGCCCGCCGGGCCGATGTCCATCGACACCCTGCACCTCTTCTACCTTCGCCGGGAGAGCATTGCCTGCCACCCGGACGAATGGCCTGACGATCTCCTTTCAGGATTACCGGCACAGGCCGCCTGACATCCACCGCCCACTACTGACTCATGACCATGCATATTGCGCCCGTGTTTTCCATCGTCGTCTCCACGCACCGCCGCCCGGCCATCCTTGAACGCGCTCTGCAATCCTTGCTGGCCCAGAGTTTCAGGGATTTCGAGATTGTCCTGGTGGCAGATGAAGGCACTGCCGCGACCAAGGAAGTCGCCAGCCGCCTGCTGCGCGAAACTGATGTCTTCCTCTGCCTGCCCGGTGCCAAGGGCCCGGCCGAATCACGCAATGCGGGTGTGCAGCTGGCGCGTGGCCGCTTCATCCTGTTCCTGGATGACGACGACAGCTATCGGCCCGATTTCCTGCAAGCCATCGTCCAATGCAACCGCTTCCGCAGCGATGCCGTCAACTACGTGTCCTATAGCCAGGTGAGGGAAATGCGTACAGCCGAGAGCACCCAGGTGATCTCCAGCACCGACATCGATATGAGCGGCACCGACATCCGCGGCCTGCTGGTCAGCAATTTCATCCCCAACAACACCATCATCCTTTCCTCGTCCATCGCCAAGCGCCACTTGGTGGATGCCGCGCTGCAAAGCCATGAGGACTGGGATTACCTGATTTCGCTGGTGGTGAAATACGACTTCAATTTCCTCGGCATTTCCGGGCCGGTCGTGCACATCAATGAAGGCCAGAGCCGCAACAACGACGCGAAGTCCCAAGGTTCGATCGCCTTGGATTATTTGTCGATCTACCGTAAATGGCCGGCAAGCGACGACGACCTGCGCCTGCGTCGCAAGGAGATGCTGCGTACCTTGGGATTGGATTTGCCACCGGCCATGCTGTAATCAGAAGAGAAAAATCCGCACGCCCTGGATCAACGTCTGCGTTCCGATTGGCTTTTGGATTGCGGCTCCAGCAATGCCCGCATGGCCAGCCGCACCAGCTCGGCATGCCCCGCCTGCGGGAAAC
>JGI1221J13441_10000134_pt1 | contig 37490 bp, 30 predicted proteins | sample LakVidmifraction_4_FD_13441 | JGI IMG/M metagenome (IMG submission 13441) | reverse complement strand
GGGGGCGCCCCGCCACGTTCATGGTGGCGTTGGCCCCCACGGCCATCTGCAGGAACAGGCCCTGGCCCTTGCGGTCTTCCGGCACGTAGGCGATGCCGGCACGCATCGCAGCGCGCGGTTCATCGATCTGCACCACCTGGCCATCCAGCAGCACGTGGCCGCCGCTGCGGGCATCGGCACCGAAAAGCAGGCGCGCCAGTTCGGTACGCCCGGCACCGACCAGCCCGGCAAAACCGAGCACCTCGCCGGCACGCACCGCGAAACTGGCCGGCCTGACCTTGCCACCCGCCAGATCCCGCACCTGCAACACCACCGGCAAGGCCGCCGCGTGTTCCGGGGCCATGCGGGTGTGCTGGTAGAACTCGCCCAGCGAGCGGCCCACCATCATCTGCACGATGCGTTCGGAATCGATCTCCTCGCGCGCCAGTTCGCCCACGAAGCTGCCATCGCGCAGTACCGTCACGCGATCCGCCAAGGCATACACCTCGGCCATGCGATGGCTGATGTAGATGATGGCCAGGCCCTCATCGCGCAGGCGTTTCACTACGCCGAAGAGATGCTCGGTCTCGCGTTCGGAGAGCGCCGCCGTCGGTTCATCCATGATGACGATGCGGCTGCGATGCACCAGGGCACGGGCGATCTCGACCTGCTGCTGTTCGGCGATGGAAAGACGTCCGGCCCGGTCCGAGGCACGGAAGCTGGCGCCCAATTGGCGGAGGACGGCATCGGTACGCGCGCGCATGGCGGCGTGATCGATCAGCCCCCAGCGTGTGCGCAGTTCGCTGCCCATGAAGACATTGGCGGCCACGCTGATGTTGGGCGCGACCGCCAGTTCCTGGTAGATCAGGTTGATGCCGGCGGCGCGGCTGGCACCGGGGTCGCGCAGCGACACCGGCTTGCCGTCCAGCAGGATCTCGCCGTCATCAGGCGCATGGACGCCGGAAAGCACCTTCATGAGCGTGCTCTTGCCGGCACCGTTCTCGCCCATGAGGGCGTGGATCTCGCCGGGACGGATGGTCAGGTGCATGTCCGACAGCGCGCGCGTGGCCCCGAAGGACTTGCTGATGCCGGTCATCTGCAGAATGGGAGTGGAAGTCATGGCAATCAAAGAAAGCAGCCGCAGGGCGGCAAGCGCGCCCCAGCAGCAGGAAGGTCTCCTGACTGCGGGCGCTGCGGATCGGGCTCGCTCACCTGTCAGGTGAGCTACCAGATGCGTGGCTTCAGTTGGCCGGGACCCAGCCCTTGTAATCCGCCACGTTGTCGCGCGTGATCAGCTTGACCGGGAGCAGCTTGACGGCCTTCTCGGGGGCGCGGCCATTCATGACCTGATAGCCGATGGCCACGCTTTCAGCAGCCATGCCATACGGGTCCTGCGCAGGCGAGGCGGCGAAGAGCGACTTGCTGTCCTTGAGCGCGCGCTCGGCATCGGGCGCGCCATCGACACCGGTGATGACCTTGATGTCGCTGCGCTTGGCCTGGCGGATCGCCAGTTCGGCCCCGATGGCAGTCGGGTCGTTGATGGCAAAGACGCCATCGATCTTGCCTTGCGCGGCCAGCAGATTGGACATGGTGGTCATGCCGCCATCACGGCTGCCGCCGGCGTTCTGGTTGTCGGAAAGGATCTTGATGCCGGGCGATTTCTTGAACTCGGCCTTGCAGCCGGTGACGCGGTCCATCACCGCCGACACCGGCGGGCCATTGACGATGACCACATTGCCCTTGCCCTGCAGCTTGTCGGCGATGAACTTGCAGGACTCGGCGCCGGCCATGGTGTTGTCCGACATGACGGTTACGTCCGCACCTTCTGCTGCCACGTCCACGGCCACCACCACGATGCCGGCCTTCTTGGCCTTCCTTACGGCGGGGCCGACGCCCTTCGAGTCGGCCGCATTGAGCACGATCAGGTCGACCTTGTTGGCGATGAAGTTCTCGATCTGGCCGACCTGGGTGTTGAGGTCATACTTGGAGGAGACCACGGTGACCTTGGCGTCCGGATTGATCTTGTGGGCGCCACTTTCAGCGCCCTTGGCGATGGCCACGAAGAAGGGATTGGCCAAATCGCCGAGGGTGACACCAACCGATTTCAGGGGCTTGTCGGCGGCCTGTGCAGGGGCCGTGGCGACGCCCAGTGCAAGAGTGGCGCAGGCGATGGCGAGGGTTTTCTGGATCATGCTGGTCTCCGTTCTTGTTGGAAGTTCGAGGGGGATGGCTGGGGCCTGTCGCGGCCCTTTGCTGCTTGCTGCTTGCTGCATACAACACGCCGGAACAGTCAGTCCCGGCGAACAATCTGGTCGGCACGGCTGCGCGTCGTTTCGATCAGCGCTGCATTGATCTCATCGCTGTTCATCACCCACGCCTCCGCCTCGGCCGGACTGCGGCCGAACTGCACGTGGCGCGCGATCAGCCGCTGCAGCCGCACGGCAGGATCGACATCGACATACCAGACCTCATCGAGCAAGGGCCGCACGCGCGACCAGTGGCCGCGGTCGAGCAGCAGGTAATTGCCTTCGGTGATGATGAGCCGGGTGTCAGCAGGGATGGCGATGCTGCCGGCAATGGCTTCCTCGATCTCGCGCAGGAATTGCGGTGCGTAGATGACTTCATCGGCCTGCTGCTGGCGCAGCCGCGCCAGCAGGTGGACGTAGCCGGCGCTGTCGAAGGTATCTTCCGCCCCTTTGCGCGTGGCGCGGCCCAGGCGTGCCAGCTCCGCATTGGCGAGGTGGTAGCCATCCATGGGCAGGATGACGGACTGCGTCAGCCCTTGCGCCTGTGCATGCGCCAGCAGCGCAGCGGCGAACGTGGACTTGCCGCTGCCGGGCGGACCGGCGATGCCGAGTATGGTGCGCTGGCCTCGGGCCAGCAGCGCTGCGAGCCGGTCGCTGAAGGGGGCCGGAATCATGGTCGACTCATTCCTTTTCTAAGGACGGCCTGTCAGACCGTCCACACGCGCCTTGCGCGTTCTTTATTGAAATGCAGCACAACAGCAGCATCTCCTGTTGTGCTTGCTTCGCCCTTCTGCCGCATGGCAGGCGGCTGTCGTGCCAACCGGATGCGGATATGCGCGAATTGCGGAAAGCCGACAAACTAAGCGATTCTGTCTCCTGAATTTCAGCACTCCTGAATATTCATGCGTTATTTCTAATTATTGCTAGTTCCTCGTCGTCAACGTGATGAAATTTTCTTTGAATTTTTTCGATATCGATCCCCTTATGAATAAGTCAGATCATTTTCAGACTGCATGAAAAAAGGACGCTACCTCGGTGGTAGCGTCCTTGTGATTGTCTTTTCCGCGCCGTGCGAAAAAGCCGTGATGCAATGAGATCAGGCCCCGGCCAACGCCGCCGCATCTGCCACCACGGTGGCATAGCGATCGGCCAGTTCGGTCAGCGCCACGCGCTGGACTTCGGCCGCCGTGACCGGCGCACCGCCCAGAGGATCAGGCAGGTCGCGGGTGGCGCAGGCAGCCGCCACGACCGTGGAGGCATAGCCATGGTCCAGCGCCGAGCGCACAGTGGCACTCACGCACATGTGGGTGGCAAAGCCGGTCACGATCAGGGACTTGCGGCCGGTCTTCTTGATCGCTTCGTCCAGCGCGGTACCGGCGAAGGCATTGGGCAGGCCCTTGGGCAGCACCAGTTCCTCACCCTGCGGCTGCACGCCATCAATGATGGCCACGTGCGGACCTTGCGGATCGAACATGGCACTGCCCGGCTTGCTGTGGTGGACGATGTGGATCACCGGTGCACCGGCGGCACGGGCCTGGCGCAGCAACTCGGCGATCTGGCCCACGGCTGCATCGATGCCGGCCAGCGGCGCGCGGCCGGTAGTGTATTCGGTCTGGTGGTCGATGATGAGCAGGACGGCTTCCTGCCAGGTGGCGGCGCGGGCGCTGCCACCGGCGATCTGGATCAGGGTCTGGGGAGAGGACATGCGCGGTTCCTTGTTAAAAAATGTTCGAGAGAAGTCGATAAAACGCTGCAATTGAACGTCAATGCACAGTGACGGACCATCTTAGTCCGATAAAATTCGCACTGCCATTCACCAAAATCGCCAGCCCCCTGTGAAAAAATTAACAGCCCGCAGCAAGGCCGCGCCCTTGCCCTCCCCGCAAGCCATGCATGCCGCCCTGGATGCCGACTGGGAAAGCCTGCGCAGCTTCGTCGCTTTCGTCGAGGCCGGCAGCCTCTCCGGGGCGGCCCGCGCGCTGGGCGTCACGCATGCCACCATCGGCCGCCGCCTGCACCTGCTGGAAGAGGCCTTGCAGGGTCCGCTGTACCTGCGCCGCGCCGAGGATGTGGAACTGACCCGCCTGGGCGAGAGCGTGCTGACGGCTGCCCGCGCCATGCAGGAACAGACGCGGCAACTGGCGCGCACCCTGGCGGGCGGGGACCTGCGACTGGAAGGCAAGCTGCGCCTGGCCTGCACCGATGCCATCGGAACCATGTTCCTGGCTCCGCGCCTGCCCGCTCTGCTGGAGCAATGGCCTGCGCTGGATGTGGAATTCGCACTGGGCCACCAGACCCTGAGCCTGGCGCGGCGCGAAGCCGACCTGGCCCTGCGCTTCGGCAAGCCCCAGGATGGTGAACTGATTGCCAGGCCGCTCGGTGCAGTGCGCTTCTACCTCTGTGGCACGGCTGACAACGTCGCGCAATGGCACCGGGCGCGCAAGAAGGCCCCCTTCGTGGCTTATGACGACGGCGTGCCGGACATTCCGGAGACGCGCTGGATCGCCGACCATGCCGCCGGCAACCCGGTGCGTTTTCGCAGCACCAGCCTGGTGGCGCAATGCATGGCCGCGCGCGCCGGGGTCGGGCTGGCCTTGCTGCCAAGCTATCTGCTGGCACCGGAACTGCAGACTGTGGAGTCCGCGCCACAGCTGCAGCGCGAACTGTGGGCGGTATTCCATCGCGACCTCAAGACCCTGCCCCGGCTGCGCGCCGTGCTGGCATGGCTGCAGGACTGCTGCGCGCAACTCTGAGAATTGCCTCATGGACAGGCCCACCCGGCGCTGGCGGCGGCTGCACGGGGCCTGCGGTGCTATAATCGCGAACCTCCGGGGATGGGCTCCACCACCGCTGCAGCAGCACATTCAAGCGGCCCGCCGCCCTCCTCCTCGCCGGCGCGCGCATGTTCCATGCGTCCTTCCTGCGCTCTTCGCCTGATAAAGATTTATGCAGAAAAAAGTATTCATCAAAACCTTCGGCTGCCAGATGAACGAGTACGACTCGGACAAGATGGCCGACGTGCTCCATGTCGCCGAAGGCCTCGTCAAGACCGACCGTCCGGAAGAGGCCGACGTGATCCTGCTGAACACCTGCTCGATTCGCGAGAAGGCGCAGGAAAAGGTGTTTTCCGACCTGGGCCGCCTGCGTGCGCTGAAGAAGGACAAACCCGACCTGCTCATCGGCGTAGGCGGCTGCGTGGCCTCGCAGGAAGGCGACGCCATCATCAAGCGCGCACCCTTCGTGGACATGGTGTTCGGTCCGCAGACCCTGCATCGCCTGCCGCAGATGATTTCCGAGCGGCGCTACAGCGGCCGCCCGCAGGTGGACATCAGCTTCCCCGAGATCGAGAAGTTCGACCACCTGCCACCGGCCCGCGTGGAAGGGGCGACCGCCTATGTCTCCATCATGGAAGGCTGCAGCAAGTATTGCAGCTACTGCGTGGTGCCCTATACGCGCGGCGAGGAAGTCTCGCGCCGCTTTGAGGATGTGCTCACCGAAGTGGCCGGGCTGGCTGACCAGGGCGTGAAGGAAATCATGCTGCTGGGCCAGAACGTCAACGCCTATCGCGGCGTGATGGAAGATGGCGAGATCGCCGACTTCGCCCTGCTGATCGAATACATCGCCGAGCTGCCGGGCATCGAGCGCATCCGCTTCGTGACCAGCCATCCCAAGGAATTCTCGCAGCGCCTGATCGACACCTATGCCAAGGTACCCAAGCTCTGCAATCACCTCTACCTGCCGGCGCAACACGGCTCGGACCGCACGCTGGCGGCGATGAAGCGCGGCTATACCGCGCTGGAATACAAGTCGGTGATCCGCCGCATGCGCAAGGTGCGCCCGGACATCACGGTGCAATCGGACTTCATCGTCGGCTTCCCCGGCGAGACCGAGGAAGATTTCGAAGCGCTCATGAAGCTGGTGGCCGATGTGGGCTTCGACAACAGTTTCTCCTTCATCTTCAGCCCGCGCCCCGGCACGCCGGCCGCCAGCCTGGCCGATGACACCCCGCAGGAAGTCAAGCTGGCCCGCCTGCAGCGCCTGCAGGCCGCGCTCAACGACAACGCGGCAAAGATCAGTGCCGCGCAGGTCGGCACGGTGCAAAAGGTGCTGGTGGAAGGCATTTCCAAGCGCCGCGAGCATGAACTGCAAGGCCGCACCGAGAGCAACCGCGTGGTCAACTTCGACGGTGGCCCGAATGGCCAGCGCCTCATCGGCGAGATCATCGAAGTCCGCGTGACCGAAGCCTTCCCCTTCTCGCTGCGTGGCGAGATCGTGACCCGCCATTGATGATTCAATCCCCTTAACCGGAATCGTGCATTGAAAAAAATCCCCAATCAGCCTCATCACTTCACGCCCCAGCCGCTGGATAACCGGCGTCTGGCCAACCTGTGCGGCGCCCTCGATGAAAACCTGCGGCAGATTTCCGCTGCGCTGGATGTGACCATCTTCCGTCGTGGCGACCGTTTCGTGGTCACCGGCACCAATGCCCAGCGCGCCGTGGACGTGCTGGAGCGCTTCTACGAGAAGGCCGACCGTCCGGTGGCTGTGGACGATATCCAGCTGGCCCTGGTGGAGCAGCGTGCCAACGCCGCCGCCGATGAAGAAGCCGGCCTGCCGCCACTGCCGGCGCGCCGTGGCAAGGCCGCTGCGGCCGCGCCTGCTGCGGCTGCCGACAACGACAAGGACAAGGACAGCCAGGACCCGCTGCCCGAGAGCCCCATCCTGAAGACCCGCAAGCACGACCTGCGCGGACGCACGCCGCACCAGAGCCAGTATCTCAATGCCATCCTGGAACACGACATCACCTTCGGTGTCGGCCCGGCCGGCACCGGCAAGACCTACCTGGCCGTGGCCTGCGCGGTCGATGCACTGGAACGCGACGCCGTGCAGCGTATCGTGCTCACGCGCCCGGCGGTGGAAGCGGGCGAGCGCCTGGGCTTCCTGCCGGGCGATCTGGCGCAGAAGGTCGATCCCTATCTGCGTCCGCTGTATGACGCGCTGTATGACCTGCTGGGCTTCGACCGCACGCAGAAGCTCTTCGAGAAGCAGGCCATCGAGATCGCCCCGCTGGCCTACATGCGCGGCCGCACGCTCAATCACGCCTTCATCATTCTGGACGAAGCGCAGAACACCACGCCGGAACAGATGAAGATGTTCCTGACCCGCATCGGTTTCGGCAGCAAGGCCGTCATCACCGGCGACGTCACGCAGGTCGACTTGCACCACGGCCAGAAGAGCGGCCTGGTCGATGCACTGTCGGTGCTGCATGACGTGCGCGGCATCGCCTTCTCGCGCTTCACCAGTGCCGACGTGGTCCGCCATCCGCTGGTGGCGCGCATCGTCGATGCCTATGACGCCGCCGGCAACCCGCGCCCCGATACCGCGCGCGCCACTGCCCGCACTGCCACCAATCTCCTGACCAAATCCGCCAAGCCGCGCCATGCCAAAACATAAACTCACGCTGTCGGTGCAATATGCCGACGACCGCCTCAAGGACAGCATCACCCGCCCTCTCCTGCGCCGCTGGGTGCAGGCCGCGCTGTTTGCGCCGGCCGAACTGACGCTGCGTTTCGTCGGTTCCGAAGAAGGCCGTGACCTCAACCGCGACTATCGCGGCAAGGACTACGCCACCAACGTGCTGACCTTCGCTTATACGGAAGATGAAGACAGCGAAGTCACCGAAGCCGACATCATCTTCTGTACCGACGTGCTGGAGAAGGAAGCCGCCGAGCAGAAGAAGAGCGTGGAAGAACACACCGCTCACCTGGTGGTGCATGGCGTGCTGCATGCGCAGGGCTATGACCACGAGGACGATGAGGAAGCCAACGAGATGGAAGCGCTGGAAACCGAGATCCTGGCTACCCTGGGCTACGACAATCCCTACAAGTCACGCTGAAGCAGGGACTGCCTTGCCGCTTCGGCAACGCAATCTGATGTCGCAAACAACGGTCTGCTATTGCAGGCCGTTTTTTGTTTCCGGCCCAGGTTTCATTTTTGTTGCTTTGTCTCAAGCCGTTGCCGCTTTATCACGCCAAAAAGTAATCGGTTTTTCCGATGTGATCATCGATTTTTTCTGTTTCGTAATGGAGTGACAATTTGCCGGTGATTTTCCGCTGACATTTAACTAGGCAATTCAGGAAAAGCCCGATGGGAAGCGGACTTCAGCTGAACGAGAATGCTTCCACACCAATTGCACCCATCGGGGAGGATGTCATGAAGAACCTGAAGATCGGCCATCGTCTTGGCCTTGGCTTTGCCGCCGTACTGGTCTTGCTGGTGGCGGTTGCCACCTTCGGCCTGCAGCAAGTGTCGCGCCTGAACGATCGCATCGTCTTCCTGACCTCCGTCGATGAGGGCAAGCTTGAAGCACTTTCCAAAGTGCAATTCGCCGTTGGCCTGCGCGCCATTGCGGCCCGCAACCTGACGCTGGTCAATGGGGCCGCTGAACAGAAAGGCGATCTCGACCTGGTCGGCAGCGCGCAGAAAGATATCGAATCCGGCATGGCCGAACTGACCCGCCTGATGCAGGACCCGGCGACCACCCCGCAGGAGCGCGACATGCTGGAGCAACTGCGCAAGCTGGAGGCGCAATACCTGCCGGTGGCCGTCAACATCGTCAAGCTGGCAACCTCGCAACAGAACGAAGCGGCGCGCACTTCGCTGGTCAAGGATTGCATGCCCATTCTCAATCGCGTGATTGCCCACGTGGAGCAATTCAACAAGCTGCTGCGCAAGAATTCCGCAGCCAATGTGGACGCAGCCGAAGCGGCCTACGCCATGGCCAAGTGGACCATGATGGGAGCCAGCATGGCGGCCCTGATCCTGGGTGGCCTGATCGCGTGGCTGCTGACCCGCTCGATCTCCCGTCCGCTGGCCCAGGCCGTGAGCGTGGCGCAGAGCGTGCAGTCGGGTGATCTGGGCAGCCGCATCGAGGTCACCAGCAAGGATGAACTGGGCCAGCTGATGGCCGCGCTCAAGGGCATGAATGACAGCCTGGTGGCCATCGTCGGTGAAGTACGCCATGGTACCGACACCATCGCCGTGGCCTCCGACGAAATCAAGCGCGGCAACATGGATCTGTCCCACCGCACCGAGCAGCAAGCCGGCTCGCTGCAGGAAACTGCCTCGGCGATGGAGCAACTGACTGCCACCGTCAAGCAGACCTCCGACAATGCCCGCGAAGCCAAGCGCCTGGCCGACAATGCCTCGGACGTGGCCACCAAGGGCGGAGCCGCCGTGAACCGCGTGGTCGAAACCATGCACGCCATCAGCACCTCCTCGCACAAGATCGTGGACATCATCAGCGTGATTGACGGCATTGCCTTCCAGACCAATATCCTGGCCTTGAACGCCGCAGTGGAAGCGGCCCGTGCCGGAGAGCAAGGCCGCGGTTTCGCGGTGGTCGCCTCCGAAGTGCGCTCGCTGGCCCAGCGCTCGGCTGTTGCCGCCAAGGAAATCGAGGCGCTCATCAATGAATCCGTCGCCAAGGTCGCCACCGGTGAAAAGCAGGTCAGCGAAGCCGGCTCGACCATGGACGAAGTGGTAAGGAGCATCCAGAGCGTGACCCACATCGTGCAGGACATCAGCGCCGCCAGCACCGAGCAGACCGCCGGCCTGGAACAGATCAACACCGCCGTGGCCCGGATCGACGAAACCACCCAGCAGAACGCCGCCCTGGTGGAACAGGCTGCCGCGGCCGCCGCGTCCATGCAGCAACAGAGCGTGGCCCTGACCGATGTGGTGAGCATCTTCAAGCTGACGGCCGAGCAGGCTGGTCCGACCGCAGTGCGCGGCCCGCAGCAGGCCGCTGTGCAATATTCCCAGGACACGGCGATGCCGGCCCTGAGCTACGCCTGAGCAGCAGACAGCAGATTTTCCCTGAGCGTGTATTTGCCGGCATCGTAAATGCCGGCTTTTTTTTGCTCGGTGAAATGGCGTGAAGACATCGGAATTTCCAAGAGGCAAGCGGGACGGCAGGCCGCTGTGGCCGGGCCTTTAGTGGACTTGTCACATAATTGTTGTATCCTATGGCTCTTCGAAACTACGTCGGGCTCGCGCCTAACGCCATGCAAGATCACCCTAGTAGCGTCAAGTCTGACGCTAAACCCCATCGTTCCCTGTTTGAACGACTCACCGCACTGATTTCCCCCGAGCCCGAGAACCGGGCAGAACTGCTCGAAGTGTTGCACGACGCACACGAGCGCAATCTCATCGACGCCGATGCGCTGTCGATGATCGAAGGCGTGTTCCAGGTCTCCGACCTGGCCGTGCGCGACATCATGGTGCCGCGCTCGCAGATGGACACCATCGACATTTCCAAACCGATCGAAACCTGGATGCCCGAAGTGCTGGCCACGTCCCACTCGCGCTTCCCCGCCGTGGATGGCGAGCGCGACAAGGTGATCGGCATCCTGCTGGCCAAGGACCTGCTGCGTTACTACGCCGAGGAATCCTTCGACGTGCGCGACATGCTGCGTCCGGCCATCTTCATTCCCGAATCCAAGCGCCTGAACGTGCTGCTGCGCGACTTCCGCGCCAACCGCAACCACATGGCCGTGGTGGTGGACGAATACGGCGGCGTGGCCGGCCTCATCACCATCGAGGACGTGCTGGAACAGATCGTCGGCGACATCGAGGACGAATACGATTTCGATGAAGCCGAAGACAATGTGCTGGCGCTCAAGGATGGCCCGCACGGCGCGCGCTGGCGCGTGAAAGCCCTGACCGAGATCGAGCAGTTCAACGCCGAAGTGGGCAGCCGCTTCTCCGACGAAGACGCCGACACCATCGGCGGACTGGTCGCCAATCACGTGGGCCGCGTGCCGCGCAAGGGCGACGAATTCGACATCGATGGCCTGCACTTCGAAGTGCTGCGCGCCGATGCGCGCCAGGTACACGTGCTGCTGGTGTCCAAGCTGCCGTCGGCACCGCTGGACGACGAGTGAATCGCCTGACCTGCCTGCCGTTGCAACCGTGACTTCCCCCTCCTCCCAAGACCTGCCGCTGCCGCGCGGCGCGACCGCTGCGCGCGGTCGCCTCGGCACGGCGCTGGCCCTGCTGCTGCCGGTCGCAGCGGGTGCGGTCAACGTCTTCGCCTTCGCGCCCTTCAAACTGTGGCCCTTGCAGATCCTGGCCCTGGCCTGGCTGTTCCATGGCGTGCTGGCGCAACCGCAAGCCTCCACCGGCCGCCACTTCCTGCGCGGCTGGCTGTACGGTTTCGGCTGGGCAGCGGCGGGCGTGCACTGGCTCTACATCAGCATGCATGACTACGGCGGCATGCCGGGCTGGATGGCGGCACTGGCCGTGGGCTTGCTGGCGCTCTATCTGGGCTTGTATGCGGGTGCGGCTACCGCGCTGGCAGGCTGGCTGCGCCATCGCTGGTCGTCCTCGCCGCTGGTGCTGGCGCTGTTCATGCTGCCGGCGCTGTGGGCGCTGTCGGAGTGGGCGCGCGGCTGGATCTTCACGGGATTCCCCTGGCTGATTTCGGGCTATGCGCATACGGTTGGCCCACTGGCCGGCTTCGCCCCGGTGGGCGGCGTCTATTTCGTCGGCTGGGTCGCAGCGCTCATCGCGGGCAGCCTGGCGCTGCTGTGGATGGGCCTCTCGCGCAAGGGCGTGGCTGGCACTGGCCAGCGCATCGTGCTGCCGCTGTGTGCTGCGGCCCTGCTGTGCGCGGCCGGTGTGACATTGCGGCTGATGCACTGGACCACGCCACAAGGCCAGCCGATCACGGTGCGCCTGCTGCAGGGAAACATCCCGCAGGAAATGAAATTCTCCAACGATGCCCTGGTATCCACCTTGGGCATGTACGAACAGATGATCAGCGCCGCCCCGGCCGACCTGATCGCCACCCCGGAAACCGCCATCCCGCTGCTGCCGCAGCAATTGCCGCCGGATTACCTGGAACGCATCGCGCGCTTCGCGCAAAAGAGCGGCAGCCATCTGGCGCTGGGCATTCCGCTCTCCGATGGTCCGCAGCTGTATGCCAATTCGGTGCTGGGCTTCGGCCCCGGAGTGGGATCGGCCTTGATGCCCTATCGCTACGACAAGCACCATCTGGTGCCCTTCGGTGAATTCATCCCGCCGGGCTTTCGCTGGTTCGTCGACCTGATGCACATCCCGCTGGGCGACATGACGCGCGGCGCGCCGGTGCAGTCGCCCTTCGGCGTGAAGGACCAGTGGGTGCTGCCCAACATCTGCTACGAAGATCTGTTTGGCGAAGAAATCGCCGGCCAGCTGCGCGATGCCTACCGTGCCGGCCAGCCGCAGGCCAGCCTGCTGCTGAACCTGTCCAACATTGCCTGGTTCGGCAATTCGATCGCCCTGCCCCAGCACCTGCAGATCTCGCAGATGCGCACGCTGGAAACCGGCCGCCCGATGCTGCGCGCCACCAATACCGGGGCCACGGCGGTGATCCTGCCGGGCGGCGCGGTCAGCGAACTGCCGCCCTACACGCGCGGCGTGCTCTCCGGCCAGGTGCAGGGCTATGGCGGCCAGACCCCCTACATTCAGCTGGGCAACAAGCTCATCGTCGGGCTGGCGCTGCTGATGCTGCTGCTGGCCTGGGGCCGCAACAAGGCCGCGCGCATTCGCCACTGATCTCCGATGCCAGGGCCCGGCAGTGCCGCGCCCTGGCAAAACCGGGTCAAACGCCCCAAAAGGCGCTAAAATTCAAGGTTTTCGCAATTCCTCCGCCGGTTCGCCAGGCCACCACACACGATGCTGACATTTCAACAAATCATCCTCAAGTTGCAAGAATATTGGGACGCCCAGGGCTGCGCACTGCTGCAACCCTACGACATGGAAGTCGGCGCGGGTACCTCGCACACGGCAACCTTCCTGCGCGCGATCGGCCCGGAACCGTGGCGCGCCGCCTACGTCCAGCCTTCGCGCCGTCCCAAGGATGGCCGCTATGGCGAAAACCCCAACCGCATGCAGCACTACTACCAGTACCAGGTGGTCCTGAAGCCGGCGCCGGAAAACATCCTGGACCTGTACCTGGGCTCGCTGGAGGCGCTGGGACTGGATCTGAAGCAAAACGACGTGCGCTTCGTCGAGGATGACTGGGAAAACCCCACCCTGGGCGCCTGGGGCCTGGGTTGGGAAGTCTGGCTCAATGGCATGGAAGTGACGCAATTCACCTATTTCCAGCAGGTCGGCGGCCTCGATTGCAAGCCGGTGCTGGGCGAGATCACCTACGGCATCGAGCGCCTGGCCATGTACCTGCAGGGCGTGGAAAACGTCTATGACCTGGTCTGGACCGAATGGACCGAGAACGGCGTCAAGAAGCACCTGACCTATGGCGACGTGTTCCACCAGAACGAAGTGGAACAATCCACCTTCAACTTCGAATACTCGAACACCGACTTCCTGTTCTCGCTGTTCACCAACTACGAAGCCGAAGCCAAGCGCCTGATGGAAGTGCCGCTGGCCCTGCCCGCGTATGAACAGGTGCTCAAGGCCGCCCACACCTTCAACATGCTCGACGCCCGGGGCGCCATTTCGGTCACCGAGCGCGCCGCCTACATCGGCCGCATCCGCAATCTTTCGCGGGCGGTGGCGCAGGCCTACTTCGAATCGCGCGAGCGCCTGGGCTTCCCGATGCTGGGCCAGGCACCGGCACAAGCGGCCGCCTGAGACGCAGCAACACGACATCATGCGGCACCGGTTGACTTGACCGGTGTCCCGAGCAAGACAGCAAGACAGACAACATGAACCAGACACTCCTCGTAGAACTCGTCACCGAAGAACTCCCGCCGAAGGCGCTGGCCAAGCTGGGCGATGCCTTCGCCAATGGCATCTTCAATGGCCTGCAAAGCCGCGGCTATCTCGACGCCGGCGCTGCCGCCACCGCCTACGCGACCCCGCGCCGCCTGGCCGTCGCCATCACGCAAGTGCGCGCGGCCTCGCCGGACAAATCGATCCGCGAAAAAGTGCTGCCGGTGACCGTCGCACTGGACGCCGAAGGCCGCCCGTCGGCTCCGCTGGTGAAGAAGCTGGCCGCACTGGCCGCCTCCACCGGTGCCACCGTCATCACCCCGGACCAGCTGGAACGCGCCCAGGATGGCAAGGCCGAGAGCTTCTTCTACACCTATACCGCCAAGGGTTCGGCCCTGGCCGTGGGCCTGCAGGCTGCGCTCGACGAAAGCCTGTCCAAGCTGCCCATCCCCAAGGTCATGAGCTACCAGCGCCAGTTCGGCCGCGCGGCCGGCGAGACGGTGCACTTCGTGCGTCCCGCGCACTACCTGGTGGCGCTGCTGGGCAACGACGTGGTGCCGATCAATACGCTGGGCCTGGATGCCGGCCGTACCACGCTGGGCCATCGCTTCCTGTCCTCGGGTGTGCTGCAGATCGCCTCGCCCGATGCCTACGTCGAGGCACTGGCCACGCAAGGCAAGGTCATCGCCAGCTTCACCGAGCGCCGCGAAAAGATCCGCACTGCGCTGCTGGCCAAGGCCGGCGGTGACCAGGTGCTGATGCCGGATTCGCTGCTGGACGAAGTCACCGCGCTGGTGGAATGGCCGGTGGTCTACGAATGCAAGTTCGAGGATGAATTCCTGGCCGTGCCGCAGGAATGCCTGATCCTGACCATGCAGACCAACCAGAAATATTTCGCGCTGACCGACGCCGATGGCAAGCTGCGTTCGCGCTTCCTGATCGTTTCCAACCTGGAGACCGATCGCCCCGAACACATCATCGGCGGCAACGAGCGCGTGGTGCGTCCGCGCCTGTCGGATGCCAAGTTCTTCTTCGAGCAGGACAAGAAAAAATCCCTGGCCGATCGCGTGCCGCAACTGGCCAACGTGGTCTACCACAACAAGCTGGGCAACCAGCTGCAGCGCACCGAGCGCGTGCAGGCACTGGCCGGCAAGATCGCCAGCCTGCTGGGCGGCGACGTCAAGCAAGCCGAACGCGGCGCGCTGCTGGCCAAGGCCGACCTGCTGACCGACATGGTCGGCGAGTTCCCCGAACTGCAAGGCATCATGGGCACGTATTACGCGCGTCATGATGGCGAGTCGGATGAAGTGGCACTGGCCGCGTCCGAACACTACCAGCCGCGCTTCGCCGGCGACGCCCTGCCTGCCACCGCCACCGGTACCGCCGTGGCCCTGGCCGACAAGCTGGAAACCCTGGTCGGCATCTGGGGCATCGGCCTGCAGCCGACCGGCGACAAGGATCCGTTCGCCCTGCGCCGCCATGCCCTGGGCGTGCTTCGCATGCTGGTCGAAAAGCGCCTGCCGCTGTCGCTGAGCGCCTTGCTGGATGCAACAGCAGGACTGTTCGCCGGCAACGCCAATTTCAAGGATCCGCGCGCCGACGTGCAGGCCTTCATCTACGACCGCCTGCGCGGCCTGCTGCGCGAGCGCGGCTTTGCGCAGAACGAAGTGGAAGCCGTGGTGGCCCAACAGCCTGACGTGCTGGACAACGTGGTGGAACGCCTGCAAGCCGTGCAAGCCTTCGCCGCCTTGCCGGAAGCCGAGGCCCTGGCCGCCGCCAACAAGCGCATCACCAACATCCTGAAGAAGATCGAAGGCGTGGCCATTGACGCCCACGGTGCCGTGCAGGAAAACCTGCTCCAGGAAGCCGCCGAGCAAGGCCTGTTCGCCGCCATGCAGACCACGCGTCCGCAGGTGCAGGCAGCTTACGCCGCGGGTGACTTCGCCGGTGCGCTCAAGGCCCTGGCGCAACTGCGCCAGAACGTCGATGCCTTCTTCAACGACGTGATGGTCAATGCCGAGGACGAGCAGCTGCGCAAGAATCGCCAGGCACTGCTGGCCTCGCTGCATGGCATGCTCAACCAGGTGGCCGACATTTCCAAGCTGGCGGCGTAATCCATCACGCTACCGGCTGTCGTACACGCAACACCGATCCGCCGCGCACGGGCTTGTCCTGGCGCGGCGGTATTCATGAAGGAAAGCAGGAATGAAACTGATCATTCTCGACCGCGATGGCGTCATCAACCAGGATTCCGATGCCTTCATCAAGTCGCCCGACGAGTGGATCCCCATCAAGGGTTCGCTGGAAGCGATTGCGCGCCTGAACCAGGCCGGCTATCGCGTGGTGGTGGCCACCAACCAGTCCGGCGTGGCACGCGGCTTGTTCGACATCAAGACCCTCAACGCCATTCACCAGAAGATGCACAATGCGGCCCAGCAGGCCGGTGCCGATATCGATGCGGTGTTCTTCTGCCCGCACTCGGCCGATGACAATTGCGATTGCCGCAAGCCCAAGCCGGGCATGTTCCACGAGATCGCCAAGCGCTTCAACATCAGCCTGCGCGGTGGTGTGGCGACGGTGGGCGATTCGCTGCGCGACCTGCAGGCCGGCTATGTGGCCGGCTGTGCGCCCTACCTGGTGCTGACCGGCAAGGGCGAGAAGACCCAGGCCAAGGGCGGCTTGCCGCCGGGCACACTGGTGTTCCCGGATTTATCGGCAGTGGTTGATTTCATTCTGAAGTCGCCGGTCGGGGTCTCGGTATAGTGCCGTCACTGCGACCGCGCAGCCAACCCCATTCATTACAACAACATGCTTCGGCATGGGAGAAACGATTTTGCGCCTTGTCCTGATTCTGCGTTCGGTGGTCTTCATGGTCTTGATGGCCGTGGCCACCATCATCTGGTCCTTCGCCTGCCTGCTGTCGGCGCCCTTCCCTTACGCCCAGCGCTACTGGTGGACTTCACGCTGGAACGTGTTCGTGATCTGGACCGCGCGCGTGATCTGCGGCATCCGCTACGAAATGCGCGGCACCGAGAACCTGCCCGATGCGCCGGTAATCCTGCTCTCCAAGCACCAGTCGGCCTGGGAAACCATTTTCTACGTCATCAACATGCCGCGTCCGCTGGTGTTCGTGTTCAAGAAGGAACTGACCTACATTCCCTTCTTCGGCTGGGGCATCGGGCTCTTGCGCATGATCCCGATCGATCGCAAGAAAGGCCGCGACGCCTTTGCGCAAGTGCTGGAACATGGCCGCCGTCGCCTGCGCGATGGCCAGTGGATCATGATGTTCCCGGAAGGTACGCGCACCGCCGTGGGCTCGCAGGGCAAGTACAAGGCCGGTGGTTCGCGCCTGGCCGTGGAAACCAATACGCTGGTGGTGCCGGTGGCGGTGAACTCGGGCGAATGCTGGCCCAAGGGTAGCTTCGTCAAGAAGCCGGGCGTCATCACGGTCTCGATCGGCAAGCCGATTTCGCCGGAAGGCCTGAATCCCCAGGAATTGAACGAGCGCGTCGAAAATTGGATAGAATCCGAGATGCGCGTGATTTCGCCGGACGTCTACAAAAACAGCGCGCCCCGGCCGGCCGCCTCGACTGCATCGCAGTAATGCCGCGCGGCCAACTCCTTAGCCAACAGCAACACAGGACGCCGCGACTGCCTTGATACTGCTCCGCAAACCCAAACCCAATCCCGACCAGCTCTCGCTGCAACTGGATTTGTTTGGCGCGCCCACCGCTGCGCCGGCAGCGGCGCCCGTCGATCCGGGTCCGGCGCTGCCGTCGCCGACGGTGCAGCCGCCGCTCATCGTGACGCCGCATCCGGTCGTCCATGCGGCTCCGCTGCCGCCGCCCCTGATTCCCGAATCACCCGCATCACCCTCACCTCCCAGCCCGCTGCTGGCCCCGCCGACCACGGCCCGTCCGGCCGATGGCAAGCGCCGCATCCAGCTGGGCGAGCACACCATCGATTTCGCACTGCTGCGTTCCAAGCGCCGCACCATCGGTTTCCTGGTCAGTGATGAAGGCCTGCGCGTGACCGCGCCCAAGTGGGTCACGCTGGCCGAGATCGACAACGCCATCCGCGAGAAGCAGCGCTGGATCCTCTCCAAGCTCAACGAGCGCCGCGAGCGTTCGGCGCGTCGCCTGCAACCGCAGATGCAATGGCGCGATGGCGCCACCCTGCCCTACCTGGGGGCGGACATCACGCTGCGCATCCGTACCGGCCAGCGCCAGGCGGTGTTCCTCGACGAAGTTACGCGCGAACTCAACATCAGCCTGCCGGCCGACGCCGGCGAGCAGCAATTGAAGGATCGCGTGCAGGGCTGGCTACAGGCGCGCGCCGAAGAACTGTTCGGCAAGCGGCTCATGATCTATGCCGAGAAGCTGGGCGTGCAATATCGCTCCTACGCACTGTCCTCGGCCACCACGCAATGGGGCTCCTGCACGTCGGATGCGCGCATCCGCCTGAACTGGCGGCTGATGCATTTCGCCCTGCCGCTGATCGATTACGTGATCGCGCATGAACTGGCGCACCTGCGCGAGATGAACCACAGCCCGCGATTCTGGGCCACGGTGCAATCGATCTTCCCCGAATTCGAATCGGCCAAGAAAGCCTTGCGCGACAGCGCAGCCGAGACCATGCCGATCTTCTGACCGGCCGGGTCCGGCCCTCCCTCTCTCGCTCAGAAGCGCACGTTCACACCCACGTCCAGCGAGCGCCCATAGCCCGGCAAGGCTTGCAGGCTGCCGCTCTTGGTCTTGGCCAATCCCGACAGGTAGACCCCGCCCAGCGCATCGGCGTAGTTGCGATTGAACAGGTTGCTGATGCCTGCGCTGACGCTGATGGCCTGGTTGAACTGATAGCTGCTGCGCAGGTTGAAGACGGTATAGCTGGCGGTCACGGGCTCCAGGCGGTTGCTGTCCACCAATGTCTTGCGTGCGACGTAATTCACTTCAGCGCGGTTGGTCCACGCGCCCTGCTGCTGCTCCAGCGCGGCCAGCACATTGAAGGGCATCATGTGATACAGGTTGCCGCCATCGACACGCTTGCCGCGCGTGAGGCCGGCCTTGCCGGTGAAGGCGATGTCCCCGAGTCCGGCGGTACGCAACAGCGGCCACTTCCACGAGGCGTTGATGCCATAGAGACGGGCATCGTGATTGGCGAATTGCAGCAGCGCACCGGATGCGGTGCTGACGCTGTAGGGATTGAAGCGGCCGATGACGTCGGCATCGATGTAGTTCTCGACGTAGCTGAAATACGGTGTCAGCTTGAAGAACCAGCGCGGTTCGTTGCCGTCCTTGTCGGCCGCATGCCAGTCAGCGGTGGCCGAGAGGGTATGCGCCACTTCCGGCTTGAGATCGATGTTGCCGACATAGCCGTTTCCATCGCCGAACCAGTTGGTCATGGTCATGGCCATGGTGCCGCGGCCCCAGGTGTAGCGCTCGTAGAGATTGGGCGAACGCGTCTTGCGGGCATAGCCCACCTCCCAGGTCTGCCCGGCGTCGGGCGTGAAGCGCGCCAGTGCAGTGAGGTCGATGTTGTTGTCGGTCTTCGCGTGGCCGCGGGCATTGAAGGCATTGGCCGCCGTCAGGTCAGCCATGTTCATCATGTTGGTGCCATAGGATTGCACGTTGCCGGCATCGGTCTTGACCAGCTCGTCGCGCACACCCACGATCGTGCTCCAACGTTCATTCAACTTGCCTTCCCACTCGGCGAAGAGGGCGTAACGATCGCGCTTGCCGTCGTTGATGTTCACATAGGTCCGGGGGCCCATCATCATCGAGCCCGGTACGGCCGGCCAGTCGTCATCCAGATGGAAGCTGTGGTACTCGTTGCCCACGCGCAGTACGCTGCGGCCCTCCGGCGCGAGGTCGATATCGGCGCGCAGCGTGTAGCCGAGATCACGGCCCTGCGTCTGCATGGGCATGGTGCCGGTGCGTTCGGCGCTGAAGAATCCCATCTCATGCTCGGTGCGCTGCCAGTACACGCGGCCCAGCAGCTTGCCCCAGTCGAAGCGGCGCTCATAGCCCAGGTTGGCAAAGGTGGAGCGGTTGCCGGTCATGTCCATGTACTGGTTCGGGAAGCCCTGGTAGGGGATGTATTGCTGCCCGGCCTTGAACACCAGTTGCTGCCCGTCACCGCGTGCGGCCACCGTCACCGCGTGGTTGTTGCTCTCGAACTGGCTGCCCAGCACCTTGTCGCCACGGCCGTTGACGTAGCTCTCGGCCCGCGACTGGCTGGCCACGTAATGCACCGAGAGACTGTCACTGGCCACCGTCCCTTCCACTGACGCCGACACTTCCGAATTGACGCTGCGTGCGGCTACCGAGAAGCCCCCCTTGGTCAACAGCTCGCCGGGCTGTGCCGCGAACTGCGGTGCCGGCGACGCCAGTTCGATGGTGCCGCCGATGCTGTCGCCACCCACGCTGACCGGCGTGATGCCGGCCATCACGCGCGTGACCCCGACCTGCGCGGGCGGCATGTAGGACATGGGTGCGTTCATCTGGTTGCCACAAGCGGCGGTGACCTCCATGCCGTCCAGGCGGATCTTGAGGCGGTCGGCAGCGAAGCCATTGAGGACCGGCAGCGCCGAAACGCCGCCCGCTGCGGCGCTGGCGTAACCGGATTGATCGGCCAGCAGCGCAGCGCTGTCGGCGTTGAGCGGGGCCGTTGCGGCAGGCTTGTCACCGCGTACGGTGACGGTCGGCAGGGGCGCATCGGCTGCATCAGAAGTGGTCTGGGCCAGGGCATGGCCGCAAGCGCTGAACGCCAGCGCGATGGCGCAGGCACAAGGAGTGAGTTGCATGGAAATCCCCAGGGTTGTCGTTATTGTTCTGCCTGTCTGTGCAGGCAAGTACAGCGGGCGATTATGGCCAAGCAAAACGACGAGGGAGTGCGACATATTGTCGCGCGCGGCACGACAGAATGACGAAGGCGGCGCTCAGCAGCGCGGGGAGCGGGTGTCGGCGGCTGCGTCAAATTGACGCAGCCTTTCGACGATGTGTAGCGTCAGTGCTTGAGATAACGTTCGGCCAGCGTTTCGTACAGCGGCGGTGCGAATACCTTGGAGACCGCCGAGGCGATCAGCGCGGTGGCCATCAGCGAGATCACCAGCGCATGGCCGTCGACCATTTCCATCACGATCACGAAGGCGGTGATCGGCGATTGCGTGACGGCCGCGAGGTAGCCCACCATGGCCAGCGCCACCAGCATCGGCAGCGAGGTGCCGCCGAAGAGCAGGTGCAGCAGGTTGCCGAAGCCGGCGCCGATGGACAGCGAAGGCGCGAAGATGCCGCCCGGCAGGCCCGGCAGGTAGGAGCCGATCATGGAAGCGAACTTGAGGAAGGGATAGAACACCGACAGCCCCTGCCCGTCGTTGAGCAGGCCATGCGCCTGTTCGTAGCCGCTGCCGAAGGTGGCCCCGCCGGCGGCCACGCCGATGACCGCGACGATGAAACCGCACAGCGCCGCGAACGCCACCGGACGTTCGGCGCGCAGCGTCACGACGGGGGCAGGAATCCAGCGGGTGGGATTGAGGATGAGCCAGCAGAACAGTCCGCCGGCCACGCCCATCAGTACTGCGGTCACGATCACGGCAAGGATCAGGCGGCCGCTGGTTTCGCCAGGGAAGGCAATCGAGCCGAAATAGGTGTAGTTGCCATTGATCGACAGCGCCACCAGCCCGGCGAAGATGATGGTGGTGATGACCACGCCGCTGGCGCGCTGTTCGAAGCTGCGCGAGAGTTCCTCGATGGCGAAGACGATGCCGGCCAGCGGCGTGTTGAAGGCCGCCGCCAGGCCGGCGGCGGCACCGGCCAGGATCAGGCGGCGTTCCATGTGCTCGTATCCGGTCGGATACAGGCGGCGCAGGTTGTACATGATGGCCGCACCGATTTGCACCGTCGGTCCTTCGCGGCCGATGGTCATGCCGCCGGCGATGGCCACCACCGACAGCACGATCTTGCCGGCCAGCACGCGGATGGACAGCAGCACGCTGCCTCGTTCAGCGGTATCTCCATGCAGGGTGGCGATAGCCTGCGGGATGCCGCTGCCTTCCGAGCCGGGGAAGTAGCGGCGCGTGAGCCACACGCAGGCGGCACAGACAGCGGGCGTGAGCAGCAGCGGCAGCCAGGGCGACCTGTGTTCGATACTGCGGAAGACGCCGAAGCCAAGTTCAATGGCCTGTGCATAAAGCACCGCGACCAGGCCGACGATGATGGCACCGCTCCAGAGGATGCCGTATTCGACCCATAGCCGGCGCAGATGACTTTTGGAGAGTTGGTAGAGGCTCAATTGGCGTTCCTGTTGTTGTTCTGTTGATGCAGAGATGCAAGATGCAGACATGCGTGGATGCAGCGATGCATCCTCATGGACACGGCCTGTGCTGCGAAAATCCCGCCGCATGGCCGCACCATGAAAAAAGCCCGCGTGAGCGGGCTGGCAGGCTGACAGCGACTTGCCTCAATCGGCGGCGCTGTACTGTTCCTTCTTCTGGATGAACTCGATCTTGTAGCCATCCGGATCGGTGACGAAGGCAATCACGGTCTTGCCGTGCTTCATCGGACCGGCTTCGCGGGTGACCGCGCCGCCCTTGGCCTTGACCGCCTCACAGGCGGCGTAGGCATCGTCGACCTCGATGGCGATGTGGCCGTAGCCGGTGCCCAGGTCATAGGATTCGGTATCCCAGTTGTGGGTCAGTTCGAGCACGGTGTGATCGCGTTCTTCGCCGTAACCGACGAAGGCCAGCGTGAACTTGCCGTCGGGGTAGTCATTCCTGCGCAGCAGTTTCATGCCCAGCACCTGGGTATAGAAATCGATCGAACGGTCCAGATTTCCCACGCGCAGCATCGTATGCAACATTCTCACTTGGCGACTCCTTTTCATGGCTAACGTGAAGCAAGCCGACATTATCCCCGATTTGCCGGACGCTCGCCGAAGGCCCTCCGCGCAGGCGCAGAACATCGCGGGCGGACTCAGTCCTGATCGGTCCCGCGCAGACGGTGGATCTGCTCTTCCAGCGCACTGATCCGGTACTGCAATCGGCGCTCCGTGCTGATGTCGACGATCAGTCCGTACCAGCGCACGATGCGGCCCTCGCTGTCGCTGTGGGGTGAGGCACGGCTGCGCATCCAGCGCCATTGGCCGTCCGGCCAGAGCACGCGGAATTCGGTGCGGAAGGGGCGCCCCGTGGGCAGGTTGGCCAGCCATTCCTGACGCACCCGCAATCGGTCTTCCTCGGGCATGCGCGCCAGCCACTGCTGGTGGCGCTGGGCGGTGGTCAGCTCGGGCTGCCATTCGAAGGTCGGGCCAATGTAGTCGATCACGCCTTGCGCATCGGCGGCCCAGGGGATGTTGGGACTGAGGTCGATGGCCCGATGGAAATGTTCTTCACTGTCGCGCACGGTGCGCTCGGCGGATATGCGCGCCGTAATGTCCACCGCCGAGCCGGAGATGCCCAACAATTCACCCAGGTCGCTGCGCACCACCTGGAAGGCCAGCAACGAGGTACGTCCGGTGCGCGAATTGAAGAATTCCGTGGCGGCAGGAGAGGCGCCGTCGACCACCTCGGCCACCATCTGCAGCAGCGGGCGATGTTCGCTGCGGTTCAGCAGGTCGATGACCGGGCTGCCCTCCAGCTCGGTGCCGGCATAGCCACCGAGCAGGTCGATCATCATGGCATTGGCGCTGACCACGCGCAGCAAGGGGTCGAGGAAGCACAGGCCAACCGGCGCGCTGCGATAGAGCGAATCGAGCTGGTGCCAGCGCTGGAAGGGCGAGGTATCGATCCCGGCACTGTGGCGCGACCACACGCCGCGCTCGCCGATCAGCCGTGCCGCATCGGCCAGCGGAGCAGGACGGCCGAGATGGAAGCCTTGCCCGAATTCGCAGCCCATGCGCTTGAGGAGATGGGCGTGGTGTTCAGTCTCGATGCCTTCGGCGACCACGTGCATCTTGAGACTCTGGCCCAGGCCCGCGACCGCCAGCACGATGCGGAAGTTGTCCGGATCCTGGTCCATGGTGCGTACGAAACTGGCATCGATCTTGATCTCGTCGAAGGGATAGGACTGCAGGCGCGTCAGGCTGGAATAGCCGGTGCCGAAATCATCCAGCGACAGGCTGGCCCCGGCCTGGCGTGCGGCCAGGATGGTCTGCAAGGTGCGCTCGTGGTCCTGCACCAGCACGGTCTCGGTGATCTCCAGCTGCAGGCGTGACATGGGCAGGCCATGCTGATGCATCACGGCGGCCAGACGGTCCAGCAGGCTGCCGTCGAGGAACTGGCAGGGCGACAGGTTGATTGCCAGGCGCAGCTCCGGGGGCCAGTGGCGCAGGGTGGCGGCCACCGTGTCGAGCAACTTGAGCAGCAGGACATCCAGTACGCCGCCACGTTCGGCGATGTCGATGAAATCGATGGGGGAAACCACGCCGCGCTGCGGACAGGTCCAGCGCGCCAGCATCTCGAAACCGGCAATGCGGCCGCTGCGCAGATGCACCAGCGGCTGCAGCGCCGGCCAGAGGTGGCCGGCGTCGAGGGCGGTCCGGATGTCATCGGCGGCGATGGGGGCCATCATCGGGGGGGCGTCTCCTTGCTGGTTGGCAATGCGCGTTGCTACGTCATTCTGACGAAACGATCAGCCTCATTATGCTGACAAAATACCAATCTGCTCGTCATTGTGTAGCGTTTTACTGACGCTTTGCTTGCCTACGGCCGCTTTTCTGCCCCCCACGACAAAAAACGGGCAACCCGACAAGGTTGCCCGTTTTCCTCAAGATGGCTTGCGCCCGGATGTCCTGCCGAAGGACCGTGGTCCTCCGCCCTGCTCATCGGCCGTGATCAGCGGCCATAGTAGGAGTAGTAATCCGGACGGTCGTCGTAACGATAGGTACGTACCTCAGTCCGTTCCACGTAACGCACCGGACGCGGCGGCGGCGGGGCATAGTAGCGCGGCTGCTCGTAGACCACCTGCTGCGGCGGCTGGTAATACACCGGCTGCGGGGCCTCGTAGTAAACCTGTTGCGGCGGGGCCTGATAGACCGGTGCCGGCTGCGAGTTGGCGATCAGTGATCCGATGGCGACGGCACCGATGATCCCGGCAGCAATCGCCACGCCGTTGCCGCCCCGGTCATGCGCCATCGCAGGCGTGCTGACGACGGCGGCCGAAGCCAGAAGAGTGGTGGCGATCAATACCGATGCGATTTTTTTGCTGGCCATGATTGGCTCCTGTCAAAGAAGTCCGCGATCTGTCGCGGCACGATTCCAATATAAGACAGGTTCAGCTTGAAACTACGGAATATGAAACTTCGTTACAGTTCTTACGGGTGGCGCCGCGGCTGTAATAAAGTGCAACAGCCGCATTGCTCGCCCTGTACGGGCCTCAGGCCTGGCGCGCGGCCAGCAGGTTGGCCAGGGCCACGAACTGTTCCACCGGCACCGCTTCCGGGCGCGCCTGCGGATCGACGCCGGCCTGGCGCAATTCGTCTTCCGTGAAGAGGCCCGCTACGCAGTTGCGGATCACCTTGCGGCGCTGGGAGAAGGCCTTGGTGACGACCTGCTCCAGCAAGGCCTGCTCGCAGGCCATGGGCTGCGCCAGCGGGATCATGCGCACGATGGCCGAATCCACCTGCGGCGGCGGATCGAAGGCGGTCGGCGGCACCACGAACAGCAGCTCCATGTGATAGCGCCACTGCAGCATCACCGACAGGCGGCCAAAGGCCTTGCCGCCCGGTTCGGCGACCATGCGTTCGACCACTTCCTTCTGCAGCATGAAATGCTGGTCCTGCACCTGCGGGGCGATCTCGGCCAGGTGGAACAGCAAGGGGCTGGAAATGTTGTAGGGCAGGTTGCCGACCACCCGCAGCTTGCGGCCTTCCGGCACCGGGATGCTGGCGAAGTCGAACTTGAGGGCGTCAGCTGAATGCACGGTCAGGCGCTCGGCGCTGAACCGTTTCTTGAGGCGCTCGACCAGGTCGCGGTCCAGTTCCACCACGTGCAGGTGGCGCAACTCTTCCAGCAGCAGCGCAGTCATGGCCGCCAGGCCCGGGCCGATCTCGACCATGGCATCGTCGGCGGCGGGCGCGATGGAGCGGATGATGTCGTGCAGCACCACGTCATCGGTGAGGAAGTTCTGGCCGAAGCGTTTGCGCGGGATGTGTTTCATGGTGGTTCCAGTGGGTTCTTGCAATATCAGGCGGCGGCCCGGCGGCGCGCCATGTCGGCAGCGGCACGGATGGCTACGCACAGGCTGCCATGGTCGGCGTGGCCCAGACCGGCGGCGGCCAGGTCCAGGGCAGTGCCGTGATCGACCGAGGTGCGGATCAGGGGCAGGCCGAGGGTGATGTTGATGCCGTGGCCGAAGCTGGCGAATTTCAGGACCGGCAGGCCCTGGTCGTGATACATGGCCAGGACGCAATCGGCCTCTTCCAGGTACTTGGGCTGGAACAGCGTGTCGGCGGGATACGGTCCCCGGGCATCAATGCCGCGTGCACGGGCCGCTTCCAGCGCGGGCGTGATGACCTCGATTTCTTCTCGGCCCAGGTAGCCATTCTCGCCGGCATGCGGGTTCAGGCCCGTGACCAGGATGCGCGGACGGACGATGCCGAACTTCTCGCGCAAGTCGGCTTGCAGAATATCGAGCGTGCGCGCCAGGCTCTCGCCGGTGATCGCGGCCGGTACGTCCTTCAAGGCCAGGTGCGTGGTCGCCAGCGCTACGCGCAGGTGCGGCGCATCCCCGCCAGCCAGCATCATCACGACCTGCGGCGTGTTGGTGACTTCAGCCAGGTATTCGGTGTGGCCGGTGAACGCCACGCCGGCATCGTTGATGGTGCTCTTTTGCAGCGGCGCGGTGACGATGGCGGCGAAGGCGCCGGACAGCGCGCCCTGCACTGCCAGGTCCAGTGTCTGCAGCACGGCACGGCCATTGCGTGCGTCCAGCACGCCGGCACGCACCGGTTCGGCCACCGGGCAATCGATGACGGTGAGGCAATCGACCGGGAAATTGGGCAGGCCGCTGTTGCGCCAGGCCTGGATGGAGAGCGCCGCAACCCGCATCTGCGGATCGATCTCATAGGCCGTCTGCGCCAGCAAGGCGGCGTCGCCCAGCAGGATGCAGCGCGCTTCGTGGCGCAGCTCCCAGGCGGCCCGCAGGGAAATTTCCGGACCGATGCCTGCCGGTTCGCCGCAGGTCAGCGCGAGGATGGGTCGGTTCATGGCGGTGTCACTCATGGCCTGTATGGAAAAAAACGGGCTTCAAAAAGGCAAGGGCCGGCGACAAGGCCGGCCTCTCTTGCACGCATGGGGACAGCCCGCTGGCTGCCCCTGCCGGTGCGGCGATCAATCGTCGTTGCGATACTCGACGTAGGCGCGGTCACGGATCTGGCGCATCCAGTCCTCGGTGGCTTCCTCGATCTTGCGCTCGCGGATGGCCTGGCGCGCGGCCTGGCGGGTGCGCTCCTTGGAGGCATCGTCGGTCTTGCGCTCGACCACCTGGATCAGGTGATAGCCGAACGGGGTTTCGATGGGCTGGCTGACTTCGCCCGGCTTCAACTGATCCATGGCGCGCTCGAACTCGGGCACGGTATCGCCCGGATAGATCCAGCCGAGGTCGCCGCCCTTGGAGGCGGACAGGTCATTGGAGTACAGCTTGGCCAGTTCCTCGAAGGTAGCCGAACCGTGGTCCAGGCGCTCCTTCAGTTCGGTCAGCTTGCGCTTGGCTTCGGCCGCGGTGACGACCTGGTTGACCTTGATCAGGATGTGGCGCACGTGGGTCTGTTGCACGGCGGGGGCGGCTGCCTGGGTGCCACCGGCGGCGCGGCGGCCGACCAGCTTGAGGATGTGGAAGCCGTTGCCGCTCTTGAGCAGGCCGCTGACCTGGCCATCCTGCAGCTTGGCCACGCCATCCAGGAACAGTTGCGGCAGGCGGTCCGCCGGACGCCAGCCAAGGTCGCCACCGGATAGGGCATCCGAGGAATCGGAGTAAGCGGCGGCGGTCTTGGCGAAATCGGCACCGGTCTTCAACTGGCGCAGCACGTCTTCGGCACGTTCACGGCGGGCGGCCAGCTGTTCGGGGCTGGCGTTTTCCGGCACGCGGATCAGGATCTGGGCGATGTCCAGTTCCTGACGCTGGCCGCCGGCATTGGCTTCGGCGGCGAGGTAGTTGTCGATCTCGGACTCGGTGACCACCACCTTGTTGTCCACTTCACGCTCGCGCAGGCGCTGGCTCAGGATTTCGCGGCGGATCTCTTCGCGGAAGCTGGCGTAGTTCATGCCCTCGGCTTCCAGGCGGCTGCGGAATTCCGGCATGGACAGTTTGTTCTGCTCGGCGATGCGCTGCATGGCGCGGTCCAGCATGGCATCGTCGACCACGATGCCGCTTTCCTTGGCGATTTGCGCCTGGGCACGTTCGACGATCATGCGCTCGACCAGCTGGCGCACCAGTTGCTGGCGCGGCGGCAGCTGCACGTTCTGTGCGGCCATGCGCTTCTCGACGCTGGCCAGGCGCTCGGCGACTTCCTGGCGGGTGATGACTTCATTGTTGACCACCACCAGGATGGAATCCACCGGGCGCGGCTCATTGCGCGCGCTGGCTGCCGCCGGTGCGGGGGCAGCGGGCACCGCCGCAGGGGCGGCCGGCTTGCTGGCGGCGGGCTTGACGGCGGCCTTGGGCGAGCCCTTGGCTGGTGCCGACGGCGCGCTGCTGGTGGTTTCCGGCGGGGTTACCGGGATGATGGTGGTCGCGAACTGCGCATGCGCATTGCTGATCACGCCCAGCATGCACAGCAGCGCGGTCACTGTTTTGGTTGTTGCGAGGAGTGGTGTACGCATATTACGCATGGACTAATCGTTGGTTCGAAAAAGGTTAGAAGTTGTTGCCGGGCATGGTATCCGGCAGGTTCACGTTCTGGTAACCGGGCACGCTGCTCTTGATGGCATCCAGCGGGTTGGACCCGATCTTGGAGAGGCCATTGAGTTCGAGCTGAATGAAGAAGCCCGTCGATGCCTTGGTGGACGAGGTCGGGATGCGTTGCGCCACCACCCGGAAGACCCAGCAGTCGGCCTTGTACTCGAAGCCGGCCAGGCCTTCGGCCACGGTGCGGTCCGGAATCGAATAGTTCATGCGGCCGACGGCGTAGATGCGCTGGGTAATCGGCCACTGGCCGGACACGTCGATCTGCTTGAGCGGATCGAGCACGCCGGTGTAGGGGTTGATGTAGGTACGGTCCAGGCGGTATTGCAGGTTCAGCACGCGCTTGGGGGCCGGCTGCCAGCGGATGCCAAAGGTGGAACGCACCATCTGGCGCAGGGTCTCGCTGTACTGCACGGTGTTGTCGGTGGAGAACTCGCGGGTGATCTGCCCCCCCAGGGCCAGCAACAGATCGGATTTGCTGCCCAGCGTGGTGGTGGTGGTGCCGCTGATGCCGACCTTGGGATCGGCAAAGTAGTAGCGTTGGCCGATGGCCGCGCGCAGGCGCTCCAGGCCGTTTTCCTCGATCAGGCGCGAGGTGACGGCGGCAGTCAGCTGGTTGGCGTCGCTGATGCGGTCGTGGCCGACGAAGCGGTTCTCGGTGAAGATCTGGGCGAAGTTGAAGTCGGCCAGGCCGGAATCGAACACCGGATACTGCGACTGGTCGCGGTAAGGGGTACGGACGTAGAACAGGCGCGGTTCCAGCGTTTGGGTCATGCTGCGGCCCAGGAGATCGGATTCGCGCTCGAAGATCAGGCCGGAATCCAGCGATACGGTCGGCACCGTACGCGTCAAATTGGTCGGTTGACCGGCCGAGACGTTGTTCAGATTGTAGCTGGTCGCATCCAAAATCACCTTGGGCGTGATGAAATAGCCCGGGCGGATGAAGGGATATGACACCGACTGCGTGACGTAGGCACGATCACCACCGATCAGATCGCCGCTGGCGAAACGGGTGAAATCGGCAGTGGTACTGAAGTCGAATCCGCCGATATCGTAGCGATTGCCGACGAAGGTAATCTGCGGTACGCGATCATAGGGCTTCGCGATGGGCGCATTGACGTCCTGCAGCAACTGATATTTTGACACCAGACCGGTCACGCTCCAGTACGTGCTGCTGTAACTGAGGCTGACATTACGCGGAAGCAAGCGCTGCGTGCTGCCCGTGATCGAATGCGAGAAGTCCGACGGATAGTCGTTGTCGGACGCCTTGTTCAGGTTCCAGGCCAGTTGCAGTCCCGGTGCCAGGGTCTGGTTGTGGATCGAGGACAGCGAATAACGGCCGGTTCCGGTGACCTGGTCCTGGATCCCTTCCACGTTGGTAGTACCACTGTAGCTATCACCCAGATAGCGCGTTTCCGCCCCCATCTGCAGCCCGCGGCGTGCGATGTACTTCGGCACCAGCGTCAGGTCATAGTTGGGTGCCAGGTTGAAGTAGTACGGCACCGAGATCTCTGCGCCACCGGTACTGGTCATGCCGATGGTGGGCGGCAGCACGCCCGACTTGCGCTCCCCCGAGAGCGGGAACGTCATCCAGGGCGAACCCAGAATCGGTACATCCTTGAAATACAGCAGGCCGCCATGCATGGTGCCAATATCGCGACCGCTGTCGAGGTCCATGGTGTTGGCGCGCACATACCAGTCGGGATCCGGTGCTTCGCAGGTGCTGTAGGTCCCCTGCGTCACCTTGGCCTGGTCGTCCGACAGGAAGTCGATGCGCTCGGCCTTGCCGCGCCCGCCGTTCTTGCCGATCAGGTAAGTCGGATTGGTCACGTAGCCGGCGCCGGTGCCCATGTTCATCTCGGCGTAGTCGCCGGTGTACTGGTCCTGCAGGCGCTGCATCCAGACGTGGCCGGTAGCCTCGACTTCATCCTGGATGATGCGGTATTCGGCCTTGTCGGACTTGATGGTGGTCGCTGCCTTGACCAGCTCCACGTCGCGGTCCAGGTTGACCTGGCGGTCGGGACGGCCGGTCATCTGCTCGGCGCTGACATTGACCGGGGCGTCCTGGTCCTGTGCGGGCGGCGTGGCAGGCGCAGCGGTGGGCATGCTCATCTGGGCGTGCACCGACAGCGGCAGCAGGGCCGAGGCCGAAGCCACTACCATTGCCGAAGAGAACAGACGCGCCAGCCGCCAGTTGACAGTACGTTCAGTGAAAGACTTGGAAAACCGGATCATGAAAAGAGAGGCTAGATACCGTGCAGGCGGATTTTTTGGGTTTAATCCCTTATTATATGGGAACTCAACCTCGTCAAACGATTTCCTCAGATAGTTCATGTCTTCACCTGGTTCCACCCCCGATCTCCGCCTGTCCGAATTGCAAGCCTGGCTGGCCACCCTGGCCGATACCCCGGTGCTGTCCTCCACCCTGCGCCCGGCCTCGGCCGACGCCAGCTTCCGCCGTTATTTCCGGGTGGACACACCCGACGGCGGCAGTGCCATCGTGATGGATGCCCCGCCGCCGCAGGAAGACGTCCGTCCCTTCGTGAAGGTCGCCGGCCTCTTCGGCGAGACCGGGGTGACCGTGCCGAAGGTACTGGCGCAGGATACCGAGCGCGGCTTCCTGCTGCTCTCGGACCTGGGTTCCACGACCTACTTGTCGCAGCTCTCGGCCGACAGCGCGCACGCACTATACATGGATGCGATCGAGGCCCTGGTACTTTTACAAGCGCAAAGCAAGCCCGAAGCCCTGCCCGAATACGACCGCCCGCTGCTGCTGCGCGAGCTGGAACTGTTCCGCGAGTGGTATATCGGCAAGCATCTGGGCGTCACCCTCACCGACGAGCAGAACGCGGTGCTGGACAAGACCTTCGACGCTATCCTGGCCAACAACCTGGCGCAGCCCCAGGTCTACGTGCACCGCGACTATCATTCGCGCAACCTGATGGTGCTGCCCAAGGGCAACCCGGGCATCCTGGACTTCCAGGATGCGGTCTACGGTCCCATCACCTACGACCTGGTCTCGCTGCTGCGCGACGCCTACATCCAGTGGGATGAGGAAATGGTGCTGGACTGGGCCATCCGCTACTGGGAAAAGGCGCGCCGCGCCGGCCTGCCGGTCACGCCGGACATCGATACCTTCTACCGCGACTTCGAATGGATGGGCCTGCAGCGCCACCTGAAGGTGCTGGGCATCTTCGCGCGCCTGTGGCATCGCGACGGCAAGGATGGCTACCTGAAGGACATCCCGCTGGTGATGGAATACACCCTCAAGACCGCGCGCCGCTACGTGGCCTTCACGCCGCTGGTGCGCCTGATCGAGAAGCTCGAACAGGAACACGCGCCCAAGTTCGGCTACACCTTCTGAGGCGCCCTGCATGAAAGCCATGATCTTCGCAGCCGGCCGCGGCGAGCGCATGCGTCCGCTGACCGATACCTGCCCCAAGCCGCTGCTGAAAGTACGTGGCCGCCCGCTGATCGTCTGGCAGATCCTCTCGCTGGTACGCGCCGGTATCACCGAGATCGTCATCAATCACGCCCACCTGGGTCAGATGATCGAAGACACCCTCGGCGACGGCAGCCGTTATGGCGCAAAGCTCTTTTATTCACCCGAAGCGACCGCGCTGGAAACGGCAGGCGGTATCGCCCAGGCCCGCCACCTGCTGGGTGAAGAAGCTTTCATAGCGGTCTCCGGCGACATCTGGTGCCCGCACTTCGACTACAGCGAACTGCTGACCGTGCTGGAAGACGAGGACCCGTGGGGCAATCCGCTGCCGCAAGACAAGCGTGACCTGGCCTGGCTGTTCCTGGTCAAGAACCCGCCCTTCCATCCCGAGGGCGACTTTGCGCTCAACAACTTCGCCATCGCCAACGAGGGCCAGCCCAAGCTGACCTTTGCCAACATCGGCGTGTATCGCCCGGAAATGTTCGACGGCATCGCGCCCGGCAGCCACGCCAAACTGGGGCCGCTGCTGCGCCAGTATGCCGACCAGGGCCGCATCGGCGGCGATGTGTATCGCGGCGACTGGCACAACGTCGGCACCATCGATCAACTGGAAGCACTGAACCTGCCACCGCAAGGAACCCGACCATGAGCTTCGACGCCACCCCCTTCGCCGCCCGCCGCGCGCGCCTCCTGGCCAGCCTGCAACAAGCCGGGGGCGGCGTGGCCATCATCCCGACCGCGCCCGAGGTGATGCGCAATCGGGATGCCGATTATCCGTATCGCCACGACAGCTACTTCTACTACCTGACCGGCTTCACCGAGCCCGAAGCCGTACTCGTACTGGTGGCCGGCAAGGAAAACCGCAGCATCCTGTTCTGCCGCGACAAGAACCTGGAACGCGAAATCTGGGACGGCTACCGCCACGGCCCGCAGGCCGCGCAGCAGCTCTTCGCGCTCGATGCAGCCCATCCGATCGAGGAGCTGGACAAGAACATGCCCGCCCTGCTCTCCGACGCCCGCGCCGTCTACTACGCGCTCGGCCAGGACGACCAGCGCGATGCCCAGTTGCAGCGCTGGCTGCAGGGCGTACGCGCACTGGCGCGCAGCGGCGTGTCCGCGCCCGGCGCGGTGGTAGATGTGAGCGTGCTGCTGGATGACATGCGCCTCTTCAAGGACGCCTACGAGATCGACGTGATGAAGCGCGCCGGCATCATTTCCGCCGAGGCGCATTGCCGCGCCATGCGCATCTGCCGCCCCGGCCTGCGCGAATATCACCTGGAAGCCGAACTGCTGCACGAATTCCGCCGCAACGGTTCGCAGTATCCGGCCTATGGCTCCATCGTCGCCACCGGCGCCAACAGCTGCGTGCTGCACTATCGCGCGGGCGACGCCGAAATCAAGGACGGCGACCTGGTCCTGATCGACGCCGGCTGCGAACTGGACAGCTACGCCGCCGACATCACCCGCACCTTCCCGGCCAATGGCAAGTTCAGCGGCCCGCAGAAGGCGCTCTACGAGATCGTGCTGGCCGCGCAATCTGCCGCCATCGCCGAGACCGCACCGGGCAAGCGTTTCATGGATGGCCATGACGCCGCCGTGCGCGTGCTGGCGCAGGGCATGCTCGACACGGGCCTGCTGGACAAATCCAAGGTCGGCTCGCTGGAAGACGTGATCGAAAAAGGCGACTATCGCCAGTTCTACATGCATCGCACCGGCCACTGGCTGGGCATGGATGTGCATGACGTGGGCGACTACCGCGATCCCGCTACCGCCGATGGCAGCAAGCCCTGGCGCACGCTGCAGCCCGGCATGGTGCTGACCATCGAACCGGGCATCTACGTGCGTCCGGGCGAGGGCGTGCCGGAGCAGTTCTGGAACATCGGCATCCGCATCGAGGATGATGCGCACGTCACCCCCTCCGGCTGCGAATTGCTGACCACGGGCGTGCCCACCAAGGTCGATGACATTGAAGCGCTGATGCGCCAGGCTTAAGCGCCCGTCTCCCAGGGCCGCGCATGCGCCGGATCAAGCCCGGCCGGCGCGGCTCCGCTACAATGAGGCCTTCCTGAATCTTCTGCAGAAGGCATTTCCCGGCATCATGGAATCCGTCGATTTCGACCTCATCATCTGCGGCGGTGGCCCGGTCGGCCAGAGCGTGGCCGGCCTCTTGGCGCGCCGCCAGTTGTCCGCCGCACGCATCGCGCTGGTGGACATGAAGTCTCCTGAACAAGCCGCCGCTGACCCGCGCACCATTGCCCTTTCCTACGGCAGCCGCCAGATCCTCGATGAACTGGCTGCCTGGGACGACATCGGCCGCAGTGCCACCGCCATCGAACAGATCCACGTCTCGCGCCGTGGCCACTTCGGCCGCACCCTGCTGGACCGCAAGGATTACCAGTTGCCCGCGCTGGGCTACGTGGCGCGCTATGGCGAAGTCAACCGCGCGCTGGCCGCGGCCATCGCGCCGCTGGGACTGACCCAGATGCGCCCCGCCGAAGCACAGGAGATCACGGAAGAAGACGACCACGTCGCCGTCACCCTCAAGGATGGATGCGTACTGCGAGCGCAACTGGTGATCCAGGCCGAGGGTGGCGTCTTCGGAGAACAGCAGCAAAAAAGCCTGCAGCGCGACTACCAGCAACTGGGCATCATTGCGCACGTGCAGGCCGATGGCGTGATCGCCCATCGTGCCTTTGAACGCTTCACCGATGAAGGCCCGCTGGCCCTGCTGCCGCAGGATGATGGCTATGCGCTGGTGTGGTGCGTACGTCCTGCCACCGGCGAAGCATTGCTGGCGCTGGACGATGCCGCCTTCCTCGCGTCCCTGCAGCGCACCTTCGGCGAGCGGGTGGGCCGATTCACCCGCATCAGCGCACGCCACGCCTTCCCGCTGGGCTTGAACGCCCGCCCCGGCCAGAGCCGGCGCGTGGTAGCCATCGGCAACGCTGCACAAACCCTGCATCCGGTCGCCGGCCAGGGCCTCAACCTGGGCTTGCGCGACGCCCGCGTGCTGGCCGATGTGCTGGCGCGCGAGGTCTCTCCCGAAGCCTTGCAGGCCTTCGAGCGCCAACGCGGGCAGGATCGCGGCCTGACCATTCGCCTGACCGACCTGATGGCGCGCATCTTTGCCGGCTCGCCCCAGGGTTCGCCCCTGCAGGCGGCACTGGGCCTGTCGCTGGGCGCGATCGACCTGCTGCCGGCAGCACGCGGCTTGCTGGCCGAACAGATGATGTTCGGTCGCCGATGAGGTGAACAATGCTGCAGTTGCGCGACGTCCCGGCGTCGCGCAGGCGGTCAGGAAATGCGACAATGCTGACTTGCGGCACCCGCCGCTCCACCCAGCAGATACGCATTTGCCATGAAACAAGACCCGCGCTTCAAGAATCTCTTCATCCTCGACCATCCGCTGATCCAGCACAAGCTGTCGCACATGCGCGACAAGCGCACCTCCACCCGCACCTTCCGCGACCTGCTGCGCGAGATCACGCTGCTGATGGGTTACGAAATCACGCGCGACCTGCCGCTGACCACCGAGACCATCGAAACCCCGCTGGTGACCTATGAAGCGCCGGTGATCGCCGGCAAGAAGCTGGCCGTGGTGCCGGTGCTGCGTGCGGGCGTGGGCATGAGCGATGGCCTGCTGGAACTGATCCCCTCGGCACGCGTGGGCCATATCGGCGTCTATCGCGACGAGAATCACCTGCCAGTGGAATACCTGGTGCGCCTGCCGGACCTGCAGGACCGCATCATGATCCTGTGCGACCCCATGGTCGCCACCGGCAACTCGGCCGTCTATGCCGTGGATGCCCTGAAGAAGCGCGGCGTGCCGGCTTCGCACATCGTCTTCGTGGCTCTGGTCGCGGCACCGGAAGGCGTGCAGGTGTTCGCTGATGCGCATCCGGATGTGAAGCTTTACGTCGCTTCCCTGGATTCCCACCTGGATGAGGATGCCTACATCGTGCCTGGGCTGGGCGATGCGGGAGACCGTATTTTCGGGACCAAGTAAAAAGAAAAGCCGGTTCCGACATCGCTGTCGGGAACCGGCCTGCCGGATCTCATTCTTCTACGTCTGCTCCGGTATCACTTCACCTGCGCTGCGGGTGCCACGGGTTGAGGCGAACTGGCTGTCGTCACCTTCGTAGCCCCTGCCGGCTGCTGTGCTGCGGCAGCGGCTTGGGCCTGCTCGGTGGAGACCTTCTTGTCCACGACCGAGGATTCGCCCATCTTCACCGGCAACTGATTCGGATAATCGTAGCCGTTGCCGCGCGAGTGGTCGACAATGGCACCGATGCCGCCGCCGAAAATGATATTGCCCCACATCGAACCGGCCGCGCGCGACACGGCCTTCAACAAGCCATCGGGAACGCCTCCTCGCTTGCAGACCACATCCAGGTCTTCATTCGATTTCCGCACATAGACATTGGCCGGAGTGAGCGCCGCCCAAGAGCCCTTGTCATTGGTTAGTGTGCAGGAAGCCTGCACCGGGTTACCTTCATAGACCGAGGTCAATGCCACCACCTGGGTGTCACTTTGCGTAATCGTCGAACAGCCGGATACCATCACGACGCACAGCGCCGCCATTGCAACTTTCACTGTATTTCCCCTGAATTATTGATTGAGTTTCATTGTCGTTGTGTACCGTGATCGCCCTCGGATCCCGCTACCCCAGCGGGAATGCAAGCAAATGCCCCAAAAGCGAACGGCTTGCAAATTGTACAAGATGTACATTCTGGCAAGCCATTACAGGAAGAAAAATTACGCGTGCGTTGCGCGTAATCAGTTACCAGCAGAACGCACCATCAGATGCCGGTGCGCACGCCAACGTCAGTCCACCGCCTTGACCATGTCCTCGATGACCTTCTTGGCATCGCCAAAGACCATCATGGTCTTGTCCATGTAGAACAGCTCATTGTCCAGACCGGCATAACCGGCCGCCATGGAGCGCTTGTTCACGATCACGGTCTTGGCCTTGTAGGCTTCCAGGATCGGCATGCCCGCAATGGGCGACTTCGGATCCTTGGCCGCCGGGTTGACCACGTCATTGGCCCCCAGCACCAGCACCACATCGGCCTGGGCGAATTCGCTGTTGATGTCTTCCATCTCGAACACCTGGTCATAGGGCACTTCGGCCTCGGCCAGCAGCACGTTCATGTGGCCCGGCATGCGGCCGGCCACCGGGTGGATCGCGTATTTCACGGTCACGCCGTT
>JGI1221J13441_10000132_pt1 | contig 37928 bp, 56 predicted proteins | sample LakVidmifraction_4_FD_13441 | JGI IMG/M metagenome (IMG submission 13441) | reverse complement strand
ACTTTCACTTAACATATCATATTGTTCTTTGGGTATTCCCATTCCAGTATTTATGTATTGATTAATTAAATCTTTATTATTCATATCTATTTATTTTATTTATTTTATTTATAATGTTTTTATATAAATATCAACTAAAAAAGTATTAAGTAAGGTATTTTCGCTACATTCCGTATGGATTTATATAGTGTAACTAAATAATTATTTTTTTTTTTCATATAATAGTTAATTAATCAAATTTATTTTATATTTATAGGTAATGGTTTATTTTTAAATATTTAATGATATGGTAGTAGTGATAACAACAATAATAACAGCGATTGTAACTATAATAATAGGTATTATAGGTTCAAAATGGTTTAACGAGTATATGGCACAAAAACTAGGTGGTAAAACCCCAGATAATAGTGTTAAAGTTAAATTTATTAATCATAATATTTTTACTACGATAGAGGAAGTTAGACAAGACATTAAAAGAGCTAATTTTTTTATTGATAAGGATGAAAAGATACATGATATTACCAAAGAAACGATGTTTGTTGATTTTATGAATAATAAATTAAATGCCATTGGTGATCAAACTAAAACATTTATTGAAAAAGAAGATAATTTAGTTAAGTTAAGTAAAACTGAATTAGCTAATAGTGTTATGGTTTTGGTTAATAATATTATTAGTGAGTATACGATTAAGACTAAAGAAGATTTTATTAACAATGGTGTTAAGGTTGCTGACGCTGATTATATTATTGATTTATTTGAAGAATGGAGATACGACACCGTTAAAGCAATGAAACATAGACTTGAATCACTTTTTTCATCTGAATTCCACACAACAAATCACTCAATAATTTTAGGGTTATTAGAGGTTTTCTCCTTCTCAATATTATTAATACCTAAGGATGGTATATTATCATTTAATGTTTTTAATGGAAAATTCGCTAAATTAAAATATAAATCTAAGTATTAACCTTTTTAGTTTATATTTATAAATATAAAAAATAAATAGTTTTATGTATAGTTTTATTAAAAATAAATTAAATGAATCCATAGTTTTTGAAATGTTAAATCAGATGATTGATGAGGATTACCCATCAAATTTCAATATGGAGCATTTTAAAACGCTTAATTCATTTGCATCTAGAGTTAAATATTGTAATGAAAATCTACAAAGATTGGCTTCTGGCGATGGTAGAAATAGAAGAAATATTATACCAATGGATAAAAATATGGTTGACAGTATGTGGGAAAACGAATTCATGACTGGAATGTTCGATTTTATTGGTAATTATAGTTTACCAACTGGTGATCTTGTTAGAACTAATTCATATGGTTTAGTTAAACGAAATGGTGAAGACTCAATAATTATGATTGATTATGGTTTGACAAAAGAAGTATATGATTCTTATTATTCTTGAATTAGATATATAAAAAAAAATATATTATAATTATTAAATAGTTTTGATATTTAATAATTATTTCGTACATTTGTGGAACTATTTATTATAATAAAAAAAAATGGAGAATATTTTAAATGTTGAAATTAGTAAACCTCATCAAGAGTTGATAATTATGACTGGGATTCCAGGTTCTGGTAAATCAACATCAGCAAAAAACTTAGTTAAATCTGGTGTAATTCATTCAACTGATGAAGTAATTGGTTCTATTTGTGATTATAGTGATTTCTTTAGTAAAATGAATGAATCTGGTGATTTCTTTAGTAAAATGAATGAATCTGGTGATTTAGTTGAGTTAAATAAAGCTCACTCTTTAAATTTAAAGAACGCAATAAAATCTATGAAGGATGGTGTATCGCCTGTGATAATTGATAATACCAATATTTCACCATCCGAATCTAGAGCTTATGTTATCTCAGCGTTAGAAATGGGATTTGATGATAAAAATATAACAATTTGTGATATTGGGTTGGGTGGATTAACAGCTAAAGCTTTAGCTGAAAGAAACACTCATGGTGTTAGTTTAATTAAGATTGAATCAATGATTCAAAAATATAAATCAGTAAAAGGTTTAACTTTATTAAAAATTATTAACGCTAAACCTAAAGGATCAGATATTTCATACTCTTGTGTATTATTAGATTCAGCGTCAAGAACTCATTTGCTTGAAAAAGCTGGTTGGTTAATTCCAGCTGGTTGGATAATAGTTTCTGAGCATATGACGATCAGATTAGGACCATTGAAGGATAAGTCAAGATTAGGTGAAGAAGTTACGTTAGAGGTCAATAAAATTGGGTTATCAGACATGGCTATTGCCGTTATTGTTGATGGGTATGAAAGTAAAAATGATATACCACATATAACTATCGCTATTAACCCAGAAGGTGGTAAACGTAGAGATTCTAATGATATTACCAAATGGCAAGATATTAAAAGTTTTAACGTTAAAGGTGTTGTTAGCGAAATAAAACCGAAATAAAACATAAATAAAACAAAAATAAAACAAAAATAAAATGAATTTAGATACACCAAAATTAGATTTAAAGGGATATGGTTTAGTTCAAGCTGAAATACTTTGGGTTGAAGGTAACTTATATAAGATAAAATATATTATTAGAGAAATGGCTAATTTCACACAATGGGAAGTTGGAATATTTCATAATAATGAAATATTGAATTTAGGTGATATTTTTATCGATGATGAATTAAGAATCTCAAATTATGGTGATGGTGAATATCAACATAATAAAAAATAATTAAAATGGAAAAAACAGCCCAAGTAGTATTAATAAATAAGGAAGGTATGATTCTAGGTGTATCTAGGAAAAATGACCATAATGATATGGGTCTTATTGGTGGGAAAATGGATCCAGAGGATAATGATGATCCAATACAAACAGCTATACGTGAATGTAGGGAAGAAACTGGGTTATCTATTACTAATTTAAGACTTATATTTGCGATTCATAAGGGTGGTAATATGGGTTACACGTATTTAGCTGATTATAGTGGTGAAATTAATCATAATGAACCACACATTGTTAGTTGGTTACCGATGGAAGTGTTAGTTCGTGGTAGTTTTGGTAGATATAATCAGTTGGTTGCTGAATCATTAGATGATTTAGGTATTAATTATAATTATACTAATTACGTTGATAAAATGGTCATTGAACTTAAATCATTCATTGCTTCAAAAATTCGTAATGGGTATAGTATACCATTTGACTTTAAACGAGTGACATGTAACTCAAGAGGTATCTATAATATCTTATTAAAAGGTGATTTTGATAGCTTATTTGATGAAGATTTAGATTATGATGAAAAAATAAGACAAATTGGTTTAAATCATCATTTTAATATTAGATTTCCTAGTAATTATTATAAAACTATTTAATTAACTTGTATTAGTTAATTAAAAAGTGTATTTTTGTTAAAATACAAAAAAAAATGAGTAATATTAAAAGAAGAGTTAATTTAAGTGGTAAACTTAATGAAATGGGTAAAGCACTTATTGTTGAGGGTGATGAAACTAATGACTATATCATATCTAGAGTTGGTGATATTTTAAGTTTAGTTGGTGGGTTAATATATTCTGAGGATGATATATTTTTATTTACTGAATTTTGTGTTATGTTTTCATCTAAAAAAATACTTGATTCTATACGTGAATTGGAAGGTGAAGATAATTTAGTCAAAAGGTTAAAAACTTTAACTAAAGAAGAAAATACGATGAAGGTAAATAAAAAGAAAAATAAAAAATAAAGTTTCATATATTTTTTTATATTTATATATAAAAGAAATGAAGCTAATATTATTTACCCTATTTATCGCATTAAAATTTAATGTTTTACTACAAGTAGCACCATCTGGTACTGGTTATATTTTGAATCGTCCTTCATCAACAGATTGTTCGTTACTTTCAACTAACACAGTTAAAATAGGTAACGGAACTAAACGAATTGAGGTTTGTTTGGAAATAAATAATTTAGTTACTACTTGTGGTGGTGGTAACAATAAATCTGATAGTGTACGTATTTATGAGGATCAAAATAATAATGGTGTACCAGAAACACTTTTAGGTGTTTGGGCGCCAACTTCAGCCTTAGGTTGTATCATGTCTTCAACATCTGGTAATGGATATTTATATTTATTATATTGTCCAGCTGATACATGTGATTTAACTGATAAATCTTCTTCAAAAATAACTATTGGTTGGAATAGTTACCCAAAACAAAGTAACGATGTATTACTAACACCATTACTAATAGATAATTGTGTTAGTAGTTTTACATCCAACAATTATGACGCTGGTAATTCAACAAATTGTGTTGGTTATAATGGTAATTCTGGACCACCAACAAACACAGTTATCTCTTTTTATAACGATTTAGATTGTAATAACTCTAGTTCTGGTGCTAGTGTACCATATAATAATAATGGTGGTGATGTTAGTTATTCAATTGAAAATGATATTTGGTATAAGTTCAATCCAACAATTACAGGTACTTGGGTTATCTCTATAACACCATCTAAATGTTACCCCCCAAATGGTGGTGTTAAAACACCACTATTTGTGTTTCAGTACGCTTTATTTAAAGGTTCTACTAATAATCTAAATACGGTATTAATGTATGGGAAAGGTAAAAACTGGATAACAAAATATTTATCCGTTGTTGTTTCCTCAACAACGGATAAATATTTTTTAGGTTTAGATGGTGTTAGAGGTACTGGTTGTGGTTTTAGCATTACAATAACCCCTCCAGGTATTGTATGTGGTCTTTCACTACCAATAGAACTTCTTTCGTTTACTGGTAAAGTTGGATCTAACGCTAACCTTATTGAGTGGGTTACAGCTTCTGAATTAAATAATGATTATTTTACCTTAGAGAAAACCAATAATGGTGAAGATTTTGAAGTGGTTTCAATAATTAATGGAGCTGGTACATCACAACAAACCATTAATTATCATTTAGAAGAATATAAACCTTGGGATATAACTTATTATCGATTAAAACAAACTGATTTTGACGGTAAATATGAATTTACTGATTTGGTTGGTGTTTATAGAAATAGTGAAATAAAAGAAGTTAAAATACTTAAGATAATAAATATTTTGGGTCAAGAGGTTGATGAAAACTATAGTGGACCTAAGATTTATTATCATTCTGATGGTTCATATGTAAAAAAAATGTAATTTATTTGGTGGAACGATAAATTATGTGTAAATTTGTATAAAATAATAAAAATATGTTAGCTATACAAGTTTACTTAAAAAAACATGGGTTAGATAAAACCGTAATTGATTTTAAATTAAAAACCCGTGATTACGGACATAAAATTCTGTTAAAGTATGATCAATTATCCTCCCCAACACTAATGGGGTTACCAGAGATGCAAGATTGCCGTGGTATTATACTTGAAAAAGATACTTGGAAAGTAATTAGTCTATCATTTCGTAAATTTTTTAATTATGGCGAGGGTAACGCTGCAACTATTGATTGGGGTACCGCACATGTATTAGAAAAAATGGACGGGTGTTGTCATGAGGATACTATTCTTATAACAGAGGATGGTAAAATGACTATTCGTGAGATATGTGATACTAAGTACTCTGGTAAAGTCTTATCATTTGATTTAGAAATCAATGAATCGGTATATGATGAGATTGTTGGTTATTCAGTCAAGAAGAACATTAACAATTGGTTTGAAATTGAATTAGAGAATGGGACCACCGTTAAATTAACTGCCAACCATAAAGTTTGGTTACCAAATTTAGAGTGTTACCGTAGAGTTGATGAGTTGACTGAGGATGATGAATTTTTATTAATTACTTAAAAAACTTGACGTTCATCTAACTTTTCCAGTAGTAACTGATATTTATTATTAAAGATATTAGTTATGACAGTAAAATGTGAAAAGTGTGGTGGTGAGTTTAATAATAAAATGTTTAAATTACATGTTAGAAATACACACTTAGTTGAATTCAAGAATAGTGATGAAATGGAGTTATTTGTACTTAAGAGTAGATTTAACCTAACCGATGAGTTAGTTAGTGAATTAATACATAAGTATGAAAATGATGGCACGGTATTGACATTAGTTAATGAGTATAACATACCACATAAAAGTTTATCATTAGTATTTAGACTCAATGGTGTTAAATTAAAATCAATAAGTGAAGCGACTAAGCAGAAGTCAGTTAGAGATAAATATAAAAAAACATGTGTGGCTAAATATGGTGTTTCGAATGTTTCAAAATGTGACAAAATAAAAGAAAAGAAAAAAGAAACATTTATTGAGAACTACGGTGTCGATAATATTTTCAAGACTGATGAATTTAAAGAATCGCTTAACGACTTAATGATTAATAAATATGGTACTAAACGATTAACAAACCCAGATAAAATACGTGAGGCTTGGACCAACAAAACTGACACTGAAAAAAATATAATAATCAAAAAACATAAGTTAACTAAATCAAATTGGTCTGATGAGCATAAGTCTAATGTTATCAAAAAAATGATGGAGACTAAATCAAATTGGTCTGATGAGGAAATATTTATTAATGGTAGGAATATTAGTAATGGGTTAAAAAAAATGTGGTCTAACTTATCTGATGATGAATTTAATAAAAGAATGGTTAGGTTACATAAAAATTTCATATCAAAATTAGAGATTAGGGTTAGAGATATATTAACTAGGTTGAATATATCATTCACGCCACAATACCCAATAAACCATCGAACATATGATATTAAGATTGATAATACTAATATATTAATAGAAGTTAACGGTGATTTCTGGCATGCTAACCCAAGGAAATATAAGGGTAGTGATATATTACCATTCCCTAATAAAGAAGTTATCGCTGAATCGTTGTGGGGGAAAGATGAAAAAAAGTTAAATATTGCTTTGAAAAACGGATTTAAAGTATTACCTTTATGGGAAATGGATATTAGACCATTAAACGATATAGAATTAGAGTTATTTATAATAGAAAAAATAAGTGAATTATAAAAAAGTCAAATTACATATTTAATCAATTTAATAACTCAATATTACCAACAGATGATAACTATGTTGAAGTTAATTTAGTGGAGTTATTTGGTGATAAATTTGATGATGATAATATTATCGGTGTTGGGGTTAAAATTAAAATTAAATCATGAAAATAGTTAAAATAAAACAGATTAAAGAAATAGAGTCACACTCTAAGCGATATGATATTCAAACTAAGGAAACTAATAATTTCTTTGCGAATGGTATATTAGTTCATAACTCTATGATTCAAGTTTATTGGGATTGGCACTTAAATAAGTGGTTTGCTGGGACTACTGGTACAGCTGAGGCTGAAGGTATGGTTAATAATAAAGACAATACAACATTTAGTAATTTGTTTTGGGATACAATTGCTGATAAATACCCTACATTTAGAATTTCTTGGTTAGATAAAACAAGTTGTTATGTATTTGAGTTAACAACACCATATAATATTGTTGTTAAACCTCACAGTGTATCGTCAGTAACTCTTTTAACTGCTAGGAAAATTGATACACTTAAAGAGGCTACACGTGACGAATTAATCGAGTGTGGTAAGGTGTTACATTTACCAGTAGTCCAAACATTTGATTTAAACGCAAAGAATATTGGACATTTAATTAAAACATTCGATAACATGCCTTGGTCTTCAGAGGGTTATGTTGTGGTTGATGCAAATCACAATAGGGTTAAAGTTAAAAACCCAGCATATGTAAATGTACATGGACTTAAGGGTAAGTCAGCAGAATATAATATAATGGGAATTATCGTGAGTAACGAAATTGAGGAATTTGCTGCTGTTTTCCCAGATAGAAAATCTGAGTTATTTAGATTAAAACAAAATTACGATAATTTAGGTGTTAAATTAAACGTTTTATGGTTAGAACTTGAGAAATTAAAACCGAAAAATCTCACACCTAATGAAAAGAAACGTTACGCTATGGAGGTTTTTAAACTTTGTGGTGAAAATGATGTGAAAGAATTCACTGGTATGTTTTTCAATTTAGCTGAAAATAAAATAGCGTCAGTTGATGATTTTCTATCTAATTATGATAAAAAAAAATTATATTTAATGTGTTAGTAGGTTAGATAATTTTATTATCTAATATCTAGATTTTAACGGGAGGTAAGTTTGATCAGACAATGGTTTAGCTACCTCCCGTTTTATATTTACCGTTATTTGTTTAACTAGATTTAATTACAAAGTATAGTAAATATAAAACAATAAAAAGTTGTTTTATTGAAAATAATTTTGTATTTTTGTGTTAAATAAAAAATTATGGAAGAAATTGACGATGACGAAATAACTGGAGAATGGGCTAGGAGCACATCGAATATGGTTTTAAGTGAAAAAGTAAATAAAGAAATAAGTGAATGTTTACAATTAATTAAAACTGCGGTAAAATCTAATAAAATGGAGTTATTTCATTTTTCTAAAATTGAACATTTAACTAAAATATCATTGGAAAAACGTGGTTTTTTTGTTAAAATTAGTGATGATCAAAGAGACGGTTATACGGTACGAATCTCTTGGTGAATTATTTAAATAATGATTAATTTGGTAGAGTAGAATTAATTTAGTACATTTGTAGAATATATTTCTAAAATTAAACTTAAGATGAAAATAAAAGAAATTTTTGATGAGATTACAGCTGAAAGTGGCGATAATCTAAAGATGTTAATACTTACTAAGTATAAAGATAATGAATTACTTAAAAAAGTATTATATTTGTGTAAATCAAAACGTGTAAGGTTTTATATTAAACAGATACCAGAATATAGTAGAAACCATTCAATTACAAATGATTTAGATTTTGTTGTTAGTGAGTTAAATCATATTTCCGAAAGACATGTTACTGGTGGTGACGCAACAAGGTTTTTAGTTGATCTATTATCAACACTTGAAAAAGATGATGCTTATATTGTTGAGCGTATAATCGGTAAAGATCCAAAGATTGGTATGGGTACAACTTATATTAATAAAGTTATCAATGGTCTTATTGAAACAACACCATATATGGGTGCTATTTCATTTGATGAGGGTAAAGTTAAAAAAATATTCGATAAGGGTGGTAAAGGTTTATCGCAAAATAAGATGGATGGTAGATTTTGCAATGCTATTATTATTAATGGTGATGTGGAAATGGAGAGTAGAGCTGGTGAGCCAACAATTCTAACAAATGCTAAATTCATTAAAGATTTAGAGTTATTTGATGATTGTGTTTTGAATGGTGAGTTAACAATTGAAGGTATACCAAGAACTACGTCAAATGGTATAATTACATCACTTATTGATATTCTTAAGGGTACTGAAAATCGTTCTATTGAAGAAAATGAGTTAAAAATTACTAATTTTGAAGAAAAACATGGTAGTTTTGACGAAGCTTTATCAAAAATAACATATACCGTTTGGGATACCATAACATTAGATGAATATTTAGATAAAAAATCAAAAACACCATATTTTGAACGTTTAGCTAATGTTGGTAAATTAATTTACGCTGCTAAACCATCAATGGTTCAATTAATTGAATTTAAAGAGGTATCAACATATTCAGAAGCTATGGAACATTTTCAAGAAGTTTTAGCAACAGAAGTTCACGGTATTCCAATGGAAGGAACTATACTTAAATCTTTAAAAGGTGAGTGGAAAAATGGTAAACCAATTTGGCAAATAAAAATGAAATTAGAAATGAATGTTGATTTACGTATAGTTGGTTTTAATTATGGTAAAAAAGGGACTAAAAATGAACTATTGGTTTCTAGTTTTTCATGTGAGTCAGAAGATGGGTTAGTTAAAACTCGCCCTCAAGGTCTTAAAGAAGATATGATGTTATACGTAACCAATAATCAAGATGAATTAATTGGGAAGGTTTTACAGTGTAAATGTAATGGGTTATCACATGATTCAGATGGTAATTATTCTTTAATGTACCCATCGTTTGAATTACTTAGAGATGATAAAGATACATGTGATACATTAGAATCAATTAAAGAGATTGAGAATATGGTTAAAAATTTAATTAAATAATATGATAGAAATTATATTGATATTGGATTCGGTGCTATTAGTAATAGCACTTAGTTTAACCATACGCACTACGTATAATATATGTAGAATTAAACGTAAAATAAAGAATTACGAAAATATGTGAAACCTTTCAAAAGGTTTGTCTTATAAAATAAGGTAAAACAAATTAAAAATAAATAAAAATATGAAAATGATAAACTACCCATCCACTCCTCAATTTAGAGAAGTGGTTACGAGCGTAAATAGAACCTATAACTATATCGGTATTGATGATAAAGGTGAACCTATTTATGATAGGCTTTTACCAAAACCAGTGATAACTTTCAAAGGTTCTGTTAAGTTACATGGGACTTCAGCTGGGGTGATATTTAACGATATATCTGGACTATGGGTTCAAAGTCGTTCTAACATTATCACACCACAATCAGATAATGCTGGTTTTGCTTTTTTTGTTGAATCACGAAAAGAATCTTTTATTAATTTAATTAATCAAATTAAGGATCGATACAATATTGATACTAATAAAAACACTATTTGTGTCTATTCAGAATGGGCTGGGTCGAGTATACAAAAAGGTGTTGGTATCACTAATATAGAAAAATCTTGTTTCATTTATGGTGTTAAAATTTCACCAATTATTGTAAATGAAGTGGAATTAAAAGATAACCCAGCGTATTGGGTTGATCATTCTAATTTAAGTGATGATAAAAATAAAATATATAACATATTAGATTTTAAAACATATGAAGTTGAAATAGATTTTAATCGACCAGAATTAATTCAAAATAAAATTATTGAGTTGACGTTAGAGGTAGAGGAAGAATGTCCAGTGTCTAAACAGTTTGGTTTCCCAAACACAATTGGTGAAGGTATAGTTTTTAGTCATATTTATGAAAATGGTGTTAGAGTATTCTTCAAATCGAAGGGGGTTAAACATTCTAGTAGTAACGTTAAAGTGTTAAAAAAAGTAGATAATGAAAAGATCGATAAAATAATTGCTGTCGCACAAAAAGTTTGTCCATCTTGGAGGTTAGATCAAATGTTGACTGAAACTTTTGATTTAATAAATGGTGGTGATTTAGATCGATCAAAATTAGGTCTTTATATTAAAGCTGTTATTAATGATATCATTAAAGAAGAGATTGATGTTATTTCAGAAGCTGATTTAGAGATTAAAGATATTGCTAAGTATGTCTCTGAAATCGCTAAAAGTTTTTATTTCGATCAAGAAAAACTATAAAAAGCTCAACTTCCGAAATATTTGAAGAAGAAAAAAGGTGAATTAAAAATATTAAAGTTATTGATTTTATTGATTTATCTAAAATAAGTAAAAAATAACATTAAATACATTTCCACTAAAGATATAGAAATGTTCGTGAAAAACAAGAATTATGATACAAAGTAAAGTTTACAGATTAAAAGAAGCGGCTGAAGTAGGTCAAGATATGCCACTACCAAAAGGTCAAGAATTAGAGATAATTATGGATGTAGTATATGTTAATGGTAATATGGTCCCACCATCAATGCAGACATTATTTTATAATTGGATAATTAATAACCCTAATTTATTTATTGATGATACTAGGAATTGGTAGGAAAATACAATGTTGTGAATGTAATAAAAAAGATGCGACTTGGTGTTATATGCCAAGCCCATCTAGTTATTACTGTGGTGATTGTGTTACTTCAAAAGATAATATCGGTTGTTCTTGTAACTGGAACTATTCTTTAGACCAAGAAGGTTTACCAGCAGACTTACCAGAAGGTGAAGAAGGTAAAGATTGGAGATGGATTATATTTGATGATGGTGATGGTGATGGTGATGCGATAACAAAGGAAGATGGTTATTGGCAAAATTTAGATGAACTTGGTAGACCATATCCTTGTGTCGAGTATGGCTATGATGAAGATGGTTTTAAGTTTCCAACATTTTATTTAAAAATTTATTGGTCCTTAAGTAGTAAATTATTTTGGTTTAAACATGACATTAAAAATTCGTTTAAACGGATTAAACGTAATTTAAAAAATAAATTATGATTATAAAAGAAAATGGGTTAAAATACGCTAAACTTATTCATGTATCTATAGATAATGGCAAAACAGATAATAGTAATAAAATTTACATTATGGAGGAAATGTCAGATGGTCGTATAAAATGTGAATATGGTCGTGTTGGTAAGCAACTAACTGTTGAGTGGAAAAACGGTAATAGATGGGATTATGTGTTAAAACAGAAACTTTCGAAAGCTAAAAATTATATAGATGTTACCGAATTATTAACTGAATACGTTATTGATGAAGATTCGGTATTACCTAAAGATAATAAAATTGAAAAGATTAAAGATTCGGTTGTTAAAAAATTGATTGAAGAATTAATGGCGTTTGCTAATAAATCCATACAACAAAATTATAAAGTTACTCAAGAATCTGTATCTGAAAAACAAATATTAGCTGCTCAAGAAATTATTAGTAGTGTTTCTGGACTTATAAGTATTGGTGTTAATGTTAAAGATGTTAATGATATGTTATTAAAATTATTTACAATTATTCCACGTAAAATGGATAACGTTAAAAATTATTTAATTGAAGATATTATTGATGATAAGACATTGGATAACGCTCAAAAAGTTATTGACGGTGAACAATCAGCATTGGACACTATGGGTGGTCAAGTTGAATTAATTAAACAACAAAGAGAAGCTACACTAAAAGCTAAAAAAGCTATTGAAGAAGGTAAAGTAGTTGATGAGTCAAATGATATTACTATTCTTGATCAAATGGGTTTAAGTATTGAGGTTGAAAATGATATTGAAGCTTTGGACCTAATTAAGGGATTAATGGGTACCAATGCTAAACAGATTAAGAAAGTATATAAAGTTATTAATAACAAGACACAAGACAAATTTGATAAAAATTTAGATAACGCTAAGGTTAAAAATAAAAACTATTACTTTCATGGTTCTAGAAATGAGAATATTTTTAATTTAATTCAGTGTGGGTTGTTGTTAAGACCTAATGGTGTTAGGACAAATGGTAAAATGTTCGGATGGGGTACATACCATGCTGATAAGGCTCAAAAATCAATTGGGTATACTTCACTTAGGGGTTCTTATTGGACTAATGGGGCTGAAAATAAAGCTTATCTAATCTTACATGATGTCCATGTTGGTAATCAAAAACATATTTATAAACATAGTTCGTCTTGTTATGATTTAAATTATGTAGATTTAAAAAAAGAAGGTTTTGATAGTGTTTACGCTCATGGTGGTGGTGATTTAAGAAATAATGAATTTATCGTTTACAATGAAAACCAAACAACAATTTCTCATTTGATTGAGATTTCTAATTAAATAATTATGATAGTAAAAATAGATTTTGATTCTTGTATTATAAACAAAATATCGTGTTATAATGATAATTATTATCAATTACCGTTTCAAGTAAATGGTTGTAATGTTATACATGAAAAATATGATGGAGGTGATAATTTTTATGGTTTTAAGTTAGGAAATATAGTTGATGGAGTTTTTATTTTTAAATATTATGTAAATACTTTTGATTTAAAAATGATAACTATTGATTCTGAAAAATTATCAGAAGATAATGATTTAACGTAAATATTAATGAATAATTTATTGGGAAAAATGGAAAAAAGGTTTCAAGAATGTAGTTTGGTTATAAAGATATTTAGGTATCGTTGGTATTTATTAATTCCATTCAAATGGTTTTATTTCATGTTTTTAAGGTCATTTAAGGTATATGAAACTGAAATAGATAAAAAGAGAGGGTGTGTTGTTGATACTGGTGTTATATACAATCCTAGGGGTAAAAAGCTATGGTCCTTATTAATTGGTGTTGCCCAAGGTAATATGAAATGGTATTATAGTAGTGAAGAAGTTTTCGATAATTTAGAACGAAAATTAAAAAAAAAATAAATATATAAATTTATCTAAAAAAAATAATATGGAATTAGAATTAAGAATGTATTCACTTGTGTTATATCAGTTATCTGGAACGATACATGCTGGTATTCAAGCTTATCATAGTACAATTGAGGCGACTAATCAGTTTGATAACCCAAACTCAATTAACGAAGAACTATTTAAAGATTGGAGTAAAAATTGGAAAACTGTTATTATTTTAAGTGGTGGTTCTTCTATTACTATGAAAGATAATTATGAAAAACTATACGAGAATGGGATTGGTTTTAGTAGTTTTTTTGAACCAGATTTAGGTGATCAGTTAACTTCAGTAAGTTTTTTAGTTGATGAAAGGGTGTTTTTACGGGACTTATATAAAAACTTTGAACCAGAAACTATTCCGTTATCAAAAAATAAACCTAGTGAAAAACAATTAAAAGAATTAGAAACAATAAACGCTAATAATTATTTAGCGTGGGTCGATAGTGTCGGTGGTGTTAAAAACGTTTTTTTAAGAGATTTCTTGAAAAATTTTAAATTGGCTTAAATATTGACTTTTAAATCTATTTTCATATTATATATTATGGAAATAGATTTAAATTCATTTGAAGTTATACATTTATTTATGTATCTAGATAAATATTATTATGTTAATAATGATGTTTATTATTGTAAATATAAAGATATACAGTATTGGGGTTCAGAAATTTGTGAACATATCCCAGATATATTTTGTTTAACTATTGAATTTACTAAAGTTGTTTTTAAACAATGGAGTCATAATAATGGAGTTGTTAATTTTGAGTTAGCTTGGGGTGTTAAAACATTAAATGCTAAATTTAGGCCACATTTAGGTATCGAGTTATCTAATTATGGAATTAAGGATATTCAATATCAAGTTAATTTAACTATATTTAATGAATTGTCAAAGGAAATTGACGCTAAACCATTGAAACACTTATTAAATAGAATTAAAACTATTGATGAGTTAATATCAATAATTAAATGTCTTGGTTATCAAATAAACGAGCTTAAATATGATCCGTATGATCCTTTACCGTATATGTCATTCACATCAATTAAACTTAAAGAAATATATAATGAACAACAGAATAACATTCACTGGGAAAATTGGGTTCGATCCGAAGGATGAAACTAAAAAACATATTTTACAATCATCTTGGAAAAAAACAGCTTTCGTTTTTTTATCTGGTGATATTTGTGAGTATTATGGGTGGTTTTTAAGTAAAAGATATAATATCATACTAAACCCACCACTAAGAGGTGGTCATATATCGTTTATAAACGATAGTATTATAGATTTAAGACAAAATGGTAAACTATCTAAAGAAGAGGTTGAGGTAAATTGGTTGAACGTTAAAAATAAATGGCACGGTAAAGAAATTAATGTAACATTGGATTTAGACCCTCTATCAAATTCTATGCACTGGTGGTTTAATATACCAAATGAAGATAGAGATGAACTACAAGCTATACGTAATGAGCTAGGTCTAGGTAGACCATACTCTGGGATGCACATGTCATTGGGTACACCTAAAAATGTTTTATATTTGGAACATTCAAAATATATTCATGGGTTATTAGTTAGTGGGCAAATAAAACATTGATATATTTGCTTTATTAAATGGTATTGGTTTAAATAAAAATAAAAAATATGAAAATAGTAAATAATTTTATTCTCTTGTATGATGGTGATATAAGAGATGTGGTGGAAACTGTTAGTGGTAATTTTTACGTAGTTAGATGGTATAATGGTAATAAATATTTTAAACTTATTAGTAATGATGAATTCTTCGAGTTATCCTCAAAATCTAAATTATAATTTGGTTTATCTAAAAACATTTATTACCTTTGTTAAAAAAAAATATTATGGGAAATTTAACATATGAATTTTTAAAAGAAAATGACTTAATTTTATTTGAAGCAATCGTTGGTTCACAATCTTATGGGTTATCAACCCCAACTAGTGATATTGATCGAAAATTCATATATATATGTCCAATTAATGATTTATTTGGTAATTCTTATCAAGAACAATTAATTATCGATGACGATTATAATGGGTATGAAATTGGTCGATTCTTACAATTGGTGCAAACTAATAACCCCAATATATTGGAGTTATTAAATACGCCAGAGGATTGCATTGAGTTTAAACATCCGATTTACGATCAAATATTAGAGCATAGAGATAAGTTTATAACTAAGGGGATTCGTAATTCATTAGCTGGTTATGCGCAATCTCAAATATCTAAAAGTAATGGTCTATCAAAAAAACAAAATTGGGAGGCGAATAGAATTGAGCGAAAAGATATGTTAGATTTTTGTTATGTTATTTCTGGTGGGGATTCTATACCGTGGAAAGTATGGAATTCAAATGAAAGTGAAAACGCATACGAAGAAATGTTTTTGGGTATTACGAATCTTACACATGTTAAAGATACTTATTCAGTATACTATGATGGTATGGCTAAAAATATGTTTTCAGAAGATTTGAGTGAGTTCGATCGTGAAGTAAATAAAAAACATAACCAAGAATCTGGTTCCCCAATGGGTTTTGGTTATAAGGGTTTAATGAAAGTTGGTGGGTCGAGTAACTTAGGTGAGTCTAACCAATTAAGGTTATCTTCAATACCTAAAAATGAGGTTTGTATTTGTAATTTATATTATAATAAAGATGCCTATTCAATTCATTGTAGGGAATATAAAGAATACCAAGATTGGTTAAAAAATCGTAATGTTAATAGATATATTGACAATAAAAAACATGGCCAGAATTTTGACTCAAAAAACATAATGCATTTGGTTAGATTGCTTAAGATGTCTAGAGAAATTGCTGAAGGTAAAGGTGTAATAGTTAGACGTTACGATAGGGAAGAATTACTTAAAATTAGACGAGGTGAAGTTATATTAGAGGATATCGTTTCTTGGGCTAAAAATGAGATTATTATTATCGATAAGTTATATGCTGAATCAAATTTACCAGATAAAGTTGATTTTGATTTTATTAATAATTTATTGATCTCAATTAGACGATCATTTTATAATCTATAATAAATATGTGGAGAATTAGGTATTTTTTTGAAGGCGTTAAAAACATAATTAGGTGGATACCAGTTATATTCAAAGATAAAGATTGGGACCAAAATTTTATTTATGAAATTTTAAAAACAAAAATTAAACATCAAGCTAAATATATTGGCGGTAAAAATAGGCATTTATCATCCAAGCGTGATTCTGAAAAAATGATGTTATGTTATAGGTTGATTGATAAAGCCCAAGAGGATTATTACGGTAGTGAGTGGTTTGAATATTATTCTAGTAAAATTAATGTTGTACCAGTAAAAAATAAGTCTAATGGTTATGAGTTAACAGTTACTGAAATTTCAGAAAGGTTTAGTGAGTATTTTGAAAAATACCCTAGGATATATAACCAAGTTAACAGTAAATATAATACACTAACCAATAAAGAGAAAGCAATACTAATTAGTAACATAAATGCCGCTAGATGTAATAAAATTGTTTTTAAGTTGATTGAGACAGAAATAAATAATTGGTGGGATTAAAAAAATAGAATATGACAACAAGTGAAAGATTAAAAGAATGGATTAAAACTTTAAATGACGAGCAAAAAGATAATATAATAGTTGAGTTAACAACTTATGCTATTGAATCAGAATATGTTGGTTTTTATGATACAACCAAAACACCTTACTATGATTGTACTGGTGAAAGTTTAGATGGGGTTGAAGAAGATTAGTGTTATAGTTTAATCGTAAAATGGGTTATTTTTTAATAGAAATTTTATATTATTATCAGCTTCGATACAATCATCTAAAAACGATATCGTTTGTTCGATAGAAAGATTTCGCCATTCGTTACCAGCTTCAGTTTTAGTTAAATATTTTCTATGTAGAAATCTTTCTATTTTTAAATAGTTTTGAGATTGATAAGAATTAATTAATGTGATCTTCTTATCATTACCAGTAGATAATTGTTTAATTCGTTCTAATGGGTTATTTTTAGTGATTCCTATTTTAAAAACCTCACCATTTTCACTATTCGTCATTAATAAATATACGTAACCTTTGATCATAACTAATAATAGTGATTTTAAAATAATAAGTCAACTGTTTTTAAAATAAATATAAAAAAGCTTGACTTATTGGAAAAAGTTTAGTACCTTTGTGTAACTTTAATAAATAAGGTTATATTTATTAAATAAAATAGAGGTAACTCACAAAAAATAAATTATGAAAACATTAAACAACTTAGTCATTTTAATATTATGTTCACTACTAGTAGTGGGTTTGATGGGTTGTACTTGTTTAGGTTAATAAAAATAACTAATAATATTTAAAGCCCATCTAAAAATTTTTAGATGGGCTTTTTAATTTGCCAATATACCAAAGTGGTTAATGGGGCAGTCTGCAAAACTGTTATTCGTCAGTTCGAATCTGACTGTTGGTTCTATAAATAAAATTAAATAAAATAAAATGGAAAAAGAAAATTATAGTGAAAAATTAAGTGGTACGTTTGAGGGATCTAGAAGTGGTCTTTCGTCAAATGGTAAAACGATATTTAGTTATATCCCAAGTGGTAAAGTAATCACTAAAATGTTGAAAAAAATGTTGAAAAAAATGATGAAGAGAAAGCGTAAATAAATAAATAAAATAAACTAAAATAAAATGGTTATTAACACAAATGAAATTAAAAAAGATTTATATAAATCAAAAGTTATGGCTCAATTTAGTCATTATTTAAGTGGTAATTTATATTATAAAGTAGCGTTGGTTGATGGAATTTACCAATTTCCAATACCAACAACTGAATCTAATTTAAATCCAGAATTTGGTATAAAAGAAGGGTTAAAATTATCCGAAGATTTAGGTACAACAGTGTTTAGTGCTGAAATAAAAGGTTCAGAATTAAATCGATGGATAACAAAATCCATTGATAAAGAAGAATTTATAAAGGTAGGTTAACGATAAGTACACACAGGCTTCTAAATGAAGCACACTTGTGTTGATGAGATAATTATTGACGAATGCATAAACGGATAATTAAATCATCATGGTGACGGGGTAGACCACGCAGTCAAATGTCTACCCATTTGGGGATATAGCTTAGTGGCTAAAGCACTGAACTTACATTTCAGATATCATTGGTTCGAGTCCAATTATCCTCACAATATGTTCATATGTTGAACAACTATTAAATGCGGTGGTAGACAAATGGTAAAGTCGGTAGGTTTAGGCCCTATAGCAAACGTAAGATACAATTGTTGGTTCGAATCCAACCCTCCGTACAAAAATAAAAGGTGGTTATAAAGTCCTTTTTAATTTTATTCGATATTTATAGAATATGAAAAGATTAATAAAACAACTGTTAAATGAAGGGATCAATGATTTATTATTTGAGGGTTCATATGACGAATTAATCACTATTGATAGAGACATTATTGAAAAATTAGCTAAATTAAATACTAATTTAGCTAGTGAGTTAAATAAAGAAATTTATTTAGTTGATGAAAATATTTACGCAAAAGGTGGTGCTGCAAGACTTGCTTTACTATTATATGTTGACATGATTAATGATGTTGATCATCATAAAAATGAAGTAATAAGGGATAGTGACTTTGTATATATTGGTGACTATGAAAATTATAGTAACGTTACTAGTAATTTAAACAATAATGATAATGATACAATTGATTATGAAGGAAACAATTTTAAAGAATATTTCAATACTAGAGATATATCGTTAAATGAGGTTTTATTAAATCGTAATAAACTTATATTTACTAGAAGAGCTTTACGTGATGCAAATAGTAAATTTATTAACCCTAGTAAACCTAATTCAAGTGTAATTAATTCACGTTTAAGTAGTAGGGTATTATTATTTGCCAGTAGATATGATTATGAAATTTCACCAAACATTAAATTAAGTTATGATGAAAGTTTTATTTATTTAATCGCATTATTAAAGGCTTATGAATTAGGTATATCAAATAAATTTTTTGAGTTATGTAATAAGTATGTGATGAATTTTAAATCAGTTGGTGAATGGTTATTAAAAGATTTAATACCATACAGTAACATTGAATTTAATGATAAACAAGCCGAAGAAATCGCCAAAGACATTTATAATCAAAAAGATGATGAAGCAATTAAAGCGATATTTGAATATCATCCAAATATAGCGAAAATAGTTAAAAGTTTTGATTATGATGAAAATGAATTTAAAGAATATATGGTTAAACCAAATAGACGAAATAATGTAGGTAATTTAGGTAAAAATAGTAATGAAAGAAAATTGGAATTACAATATGAAGTTAAAACTATTGATTATATTAAACAAAAACTAAGTGAAGGGTTAATAGTAGAAGGTGCCTCACCTATATTATATCATTTTACAAATGTAAGTAGGTTAGATAATATTTTAGATACTAATTCATTTTATTTAACACCAGCTGTAAGTGCCAGTGAAAAGACTAAAAATAAAAATTATTTTATGTCTTTAAGTCGTTCAAAAAGTACCGCCCAAGGTTATGGTAGTAAGTTTAGAACTCAAAATTCCGTTAGAATTAAAGTTGATGGTACTAAATTAGGTTATAACTATAAAGTCATGTCAGTTGATTATTGGCAATACCCAAAAACACCAGAATACATGAAACAAGGTAGTGGTGATGAAATGGAGGATAGAGTTGTGTCTGATAATAATGAAATACCAAATGCTAGTAAGTTTATTATATCAATTGATGTATTCGCTGGTGATGAGATTAACGATTCACTTATTAACAAAGCAAAAGAACTAGGTATTCAAGTTAATTTTTATGATAATGTAAAAGATTTTACAAGTGGTGACCCAAATAAACGTATAGAACCAAAAACTAATAATAATAATAATGAATCTAGACCTATTAGTTTTTATTCAATACAATACACTATTGGGGCTTTAACGTATAAAAATGTTGACTCATTAGATGGTATATTAAATGATCTTAAGAGTAAGTTTGGTGCTAGTGATGAATTTATTGGTGAGGTTAAAGAAGCATCTGTCAATTACCATAAAAAGTTGAGTTATTATCTTAGGGTAGGTGATGAAATTAATTTGGTTGATTTAACAAATTCTCTTAGTGCTGAATTAAGTAACGTAAAAACTAGTAGTGATAAATTAACTAGATACATCACTTCATTATTTTTAAAGGACTTAAAAATAACTAACAGTAAAACGATAAAAGATTATCTTAATTATAAATTATATTTGGGTAAGAAAACTCAAACAGACTTTAATAAAGAATTTAACGATAAAATGATTAATATTATTAACGAAAAATATATTGAAGCTATTAGTTATTTTAATTATTCAGTATACGATGAAGATACAAGATGGGAAAATCTTTATATGTATGAACCAGCAAAAAAATTCTTAGATTTTCAAATAAATAAGATTAAAGAATACGTATCTAATTACATATTAAATAATAATAACATGTATAGAGATGTCTATTTATTAAATTCTAGTGAGATTATTGAATATTTAGGTTTAAAAGATGATAACGAAGAAGCTATCCAAATCACCAATACATTACAGAACGTTGGTGTTAATAAGTTAATAAATCCGTTAATGTTAGTTACTTATGATATTAATGATGCTATATCTAAAGAGGTTTACCGAATTAGAAGTGAAGATAATACACAGTGGGTGAATGAAAATAAATTAATGATTAAAGCATCGTTGCGAGAAATAGCTCGAATATCTGTACGATGTTTTTAGTTTTATTAGATATTTATAGAGTATGAAAATATTAATTAAAAAATTACTTAAAGAAGCATTGGATTATAGATATAACCCAGAATATGTTCTAGTGGATAAAAAATGGAATCAATTAAGTAAACTATATTTTAAATTACAAAAAGAATTGGAAGAATATGAAATTGATGGTTTATTTTCATTAACACGTAGAAGTGAATTAGATTCAATTCAAGATCAAAAAAATGTATTATCTAGTAAAATGGAAGATATGGAGTCTAGAGGTGAACAATTTAAATGAAAAAAAAATATGTAAAACAACTATAAATCAAGTACTTAAAAAAAACTTTTAAAAAAAGATTAAAAAATACTTGTTTTTTAAGTACTTTGTGTGTATCTTTGCATATATATAATAAACAAAAACAAAAAAATGAAAACTAATAACAACATATTTGAATTCTTTATAGCCGAGGCCGATTTTAGCCTAGGAAGGACAAGTAATGTCATGTGTTAACTATTTAGTTTAATAATATTGATGATAAGCTTGGCCTAACCGCCAAGCTTTTTTTTGTTAAAAAAAAAAACGATAAAAAATTAGGTATAATGAAATAAAATATATACCTTTGTAACAACAACGTACTTTGACATATTAATAATAAAAAAAATAAATTAATTTATTTTAAAAAACATTAGGTATAATGAAATAAAATATATACCTTTGTAACAACAAAATAAATAATGGTTCTGTAGCTCAGTTGGTAGAGCTTCGCATTGAAGATGCGAGTGTCAAGGGTTCGACTCCCTTTGGAACCACATTAAAGATGCTAATTCGTCTAGTGGTTAGGACAGTTCGAGTATCTCTTACTTACATAGGTTCGATTCCTATATTGGTAGTAAGACACACTATAATGTCCTTAATCGGTGAGATGCCTTTTAACACGCCCCATCGTCTAACGGTTAGGACGCTACGTTTTCAATGTAGAAACCATAGTTCGATTCTCTGTGGGGTGACTATAAAACAATTACTATATAGTANCCATAGTTCGATTCTCTGTGGGGTGACTATAAAACAATTACTGTAATAGTTGTTTTAGAACCAATAATTGATATTTACAGATTGATATTGTTGGTTGTTGGGTTCGTCTAATGGATAGGACACTCGCCACAGTGCGTGTGATGGGGGTTCGATGCCCTCACCCAATACAAACAATAGATGTGTAGGTTTGGTGATCACACTTAATTACAAATGTGGGTTCGAGTCCCATCATCTCCGCTCGGTGTTACACAAAGCCTCTGGGAAGCCCAGTAAGGCAACATAGGAAGTAAATTAGATAATTTTGAAAGTGACTTGTACTGAAGTGTAATAACGGTACGAAATCTAATATTTGGGGCTATGGTGACAACTGGCTAACACACCGCACTTGCACTGCGGAGATTCCGACTCAGACTCGGATAGCTCCACTAAAAATAAAAATAATGAGAAATTTTTCATTTGAGCTTGGAAAAGATTACTATTTAGAAAATGGTACTGTGGTATATACCGAAGTATATTTAAAAAATAGGGGTACTTGTTGCGGTAGTAATTGTAGGCATTGTTGCTTCGATCCATCAAATTCTAAGGGTAATAAAGTTTTACGAGAAAATAACGATAAAGATTTGTAAATTTAAAACTTTATTAGTAAATTTGTTAAAATAAAAAATATAATGAGAAGAAAAGTTTTACAGTTTATCGCAAACAATATTATATACGTTTTAGAAAACACATCTAACGAGGATATATTTAATTATTATTATTATATTGGTAATGTATTAGATGCATATATTACAGAATTTCATGGTATTTATTTAGATTAAAAAAAAAAACAAAATAAAATTAGGAATATAGAATTAAGTTTAGTACCTTTGTAATAAATTAATTAATAAATAAATAAATAAATAAATAAAATGGGTAAATTTAAGAATGAATTGTCAGCTTCTGATAAAACGATTAAAGAGAAAAGAGCAAAAATGCTCGAAGATACAACTGTTATTGAAGTTGAGTCTTTCCTTCAAAATTTAAAAAGAGAAAAGTTATTGTTAAATAACAAGTTAAACAACTTAACTGATTTAGCACCAGACAATACATATAGTCTTAGGCCAGGTAGTAAGGATTTCAATGCTGGTGAATGGGTGAAAGAATTACATTCAACAAAAATGGAAATTGCACTTAAAGATGTTGAGTTGAGTGAAGCTCAAAGTATTTATGATGAGTGGTTTAGCGATGAAAATTAAATTTTAAAAAATGCAAAGAATTTATTTAGCTAAATCAAATACCTCAAACCCAAATCTTGTGGCTAAGGTTCGCACTATTCTTTCAAAATATAATGTTGAAATTGTTGAATATTGTGGTGGTACTTATTCTCACGACTTGTTATTAAGTTGTGATGAATTAATAGTAATACCAGACCTATCCAAAAGTTGGTCTGAAGAATATTGTTCTGAATTTTTAATTCCAATAGGTAAGGGATTGTATGACCAACTAAACGTGTTTAGTTTTAAGAGGGAAAACATTTTTATTGTAACAAATTTTGATGATAAAGAAGATATTGGTGGTCTTTGTTATGACTCATTTAGTAAAAAATATTATAAAATTGAAATTTTTGATGAATCCGATTATAAAGAATATGCACACATTACTATTAATACTAATGAGGCTGAAATTGCACCATGGGAACTTAAAAACTATATGAGTGAGGCACATGAATTAAAAAATGAATCAGAAATTACGAAATGTTTAAGTGATTCTATTATTGGTAATAAAAATGTTTCAAAATATGAAAAATTTAAATATCTTTTAATAAAAAACTTGTATAATTAAAAAAAGATTCGTATATTTGTTGTGTGAATTAGCTTTAAGATTAGAGCAAACGAGCGAAAGCAGAATGGTTGATGGTATCGAATCCATCATTCACACAATGATTATTTTTGATGTAATACTATAGACGTATGGTATATGTAGAATTCCAGTTCATCAATAATGTTTATATATTGTTGGTTAGGTTCTGTCCTAATATTAAAGATATTACATTACGTAATACGCCAATAAGATATAATTTAGGTTAGCTCATGGTAGAAGAGGTTAATTCTACTAAATTGTGAGGTAGCTCAGTTGGTAGAGCGCAACTAAGTGGTCCGCTAGTCGGTATTGGGTCGGATGTTCGATTCATCCCCTCACAACTTGGTTATACACGAGAGACGTGTACGTAATCCGTCATACACAGCGGTCCAGCAATTTGGTAATGAGATATGTAACAGTGTGGTTCGTCCCACACTTGCCCATAAAAGGCTGCATATCTGACGACATTATCATAGTCACTATGGTGGAAGTGGTATACACACCGCACTGACCCGTTCTATTGAACTACGTTCAGAGTAATCGACTGGATTTATGGGGTAAACGTGGGTTAATTGATTTAGAATTTGTAGGTTCGAGCCCTACTAGTGACACTAAATAGTTAGAGTAATTTAATTAGGACTTGTATCTCCTCGCACTCATAATGCGTAGAAAGGGTAACTGGTTACATGGGAGTTCGAATCTCTCCTGGTCCACTATAAAATACGTATAAATAATACAAAATACACTTGACTTATTGGTGAAAGTATAGTATATTTGTGTATAATTAATAGTAAATAATAAAGTAAGTAAATAAGTAAGTAAATAATAAAGTAAATAAATAATAAAGTAAAATGGCGGTATCAAAAACACCAGTAAAAAAATCAAGCTTAACGGCTGAGATCATCATCGGCCAAGCGGCTCAGAACATCACTAAAGCGATAAACGAATTAAAAGTTGCGACTGATGGTGTAAGTAAATTAAGTGAATTAGGGGCAGAGTTAACCCTATTAGTTGCAAACAAAGAAGAAGAATTAGCTTCTTTGGTTTTAAGTAAGCAAGAAACGATTGAAGCTTTAGAGGTTCAATACAAAGAAAAAGATCGCCAGTTGAGTGTTGACTTAGATTTAAGTTTTAAATCTAATACTGAAAAAGTTGTTTCTTCGTATTTAACTTCAATTAAATGTGAATCAATCACTACAAGTGAATTAATTTCTTTACGTAGTGAATTAGAGTTGAGTAAATCATCAGCTGATTCTCAAACAAAAAAAGAGGTTGCAATCGTTGTATCACAACTTAAAACTCAATATGAGAATGAAATTAAATTAATTCACTCTGAGAATAAAGCTGTTGCTGCTGAAAATGCTGCTAAAATTAACACGTTGGATTTACAAAACAAGTTTATGGAAGATCAAACTAGTAAATTATTCCTTCAATTAGAAGCTGAGAGATCTGCTGGTGTTGAAAGAGCAAGAGCTGGTTCAATCGGAACTATTACTGTTGGTGAAGCTGGACGTAAGTAATTAAAAATAATATATTATGTGAGAAATTGCGTAATATATTACTAGATAAAAAATCAACTACCTTAAATTCTTGATAATATACCAATCTATCGTTTTATTATATAATAAAAAAAGTAAATAATCTTTTATATGTTTTAATAGATATTTATTAACATATGTTTAAATATGAAAGGAATAATTAAAGAGTTATTAAGGGAGTCTTTATTAAGTGAGCGTTTAATGGATATATCTTCTGACGTTGATGCAATATACGAAAAATATTTTATGAGTGATTGTGATGCGATTTTGAAGACTGGCATCCTACGAGATGATATGTTTAGACGTGATGAATTAAACACATCAGATTTAACATCACCTTTGGCTTTAAAAGCACACGCTATAAATCCTTGTGTTATTTTAATTAATGATTCTAGTAATTTTTATCACCCAAATAAAAATATCATTTCTTTTGCTGTTAGTAGATCAGCAACTAATTTTATTAAAGATAATGGTAATAGTTTATTCAAGGCACAACAAACATTAATAAACGATGGTAGTGAGGTTGAGGCTAAAAGAATCGCAATTGAATTTGATTCTGCTAAGGTAAAAGGTAGTATTCATCATGAGTTGGTTCATTGGTTGGATGATACATTACATAATAAACATATAACAAAGACAGCAAATGCTTCGATATTAAAACAAAGTAGTGTTGACAGCAAGGGTCGGCCAAGATATCTTCAACCGATGGAGATTCAAGCACTAATCCATAACGTCCTTCAATTGAAAAGGGAGAATGAAACCACATGGGATGATTTATCATTTGAGGATATGATAAATTTATCACCCCCATTACAAGTAACCATGAAAGGATTTACACAAAGTCAAAAAGTTGAGTGGAAGAATATAATGTTAAAAAGAATGTATCGTGAAGGTTTAATGGGTAAAAATATGCGATAGAATAATAAATTAAAAATAATGTAATTTTTATTTGGAATATTTAATAATTGTTGGTACCTTTGTATCAACAATTATTATTAACAATTATTATTAACAATAAATATAAAATTATGCGGCTAAGATTAGTTCTGGTGATGATTTGGTACCAGAAGCTAAAACATATCTTAATTCAGAATATAGATTAACTTCTGATGATAAACAAAAAGCTGGTGGTTTTGGAAATATGTTTGAATAACAATAACAATAACAATAACAATAAAAATAAAAAAAATGAGTAAAGAAAAATTTAAATTGGGTAGCGAAGTAAAATGTGTTGTTACGGGATATCAAGGTATATGTGTTAGCCGAGTTGAGTATATTAATGGTTGTGTTCAATATTGTGTTAAAGGTAAAGTTGGTGAAGACGGAAAGATGCCAGATGGTGAATATGTTGATGAACAACAATTAGAATTTGTTAATGTTGGTGTAGATATAACTGCTACACCAACTGGTGGGGTTATGTCAGATTCTCCAAAATCTATGGGGTTATCAAAAAAATAATAAAAAAAAAACAATAAAAATTAGGTAAATTTAAATATAACGTTTACCTAATTTTTATTGTTATTAATTAATTAAATAAAAAAAAATGGGAATATTTTTAAAGATTGAAAAGTTGACAAGTCAGTTTGAAATGGTTATTCTTGTCAAGAATATAAAGGCAATTATTTTCATAATAAACCTAGGTTCTCAGAAGTAATTCTTGGTAAAATAGATGGTTCAGCTGAATTAGCTTGGTTTAATATCCCTAAAACAACAAAACTTTTTAAAACTATCGATAAATATTTTAAACATTTATATTTTAAAAAAGATAGTAGTAGTTAGTAGTTAGTAGTAAAATATTAATTATTTTGTTATTTCTTATATTTATAATAAAATAACAAATTATTAATATGGATTCTGATGATAGACATAAGACGAAAAAAGTTAGCAACAATTTGTTTATTTTTTGCTATGTTCATAAATCCATTTGGGTTCGATATTTTATTTAAACTAGTTATTGATTTAACAAAATCATATTGGATAACTGATTTAATATTCTATCTAACATCAGCTTTATTTTTTTGTCTATATTTTTATTTGTCTAGAGAAGAAAAAAAATAAAATAACATTACCTTTAATTATGTTTTGTAATATATTTGTAGTATATTTGTTTAAATTAAAATAAAATGAGTAAAAAAAAATTTAATAAACTTTTTAAATCTTTTATGAAAGATTTAAGTATTAATCTTTTCACTAAAAAAGGTGAGAAGAATATTAAATCTGATCTAAAAAACTTAGATTCTGATAGAACAAAAAAAATTATTGATAACCTTAGTCAGTTTAAAAATGGTAGTGATAATGTTGAATTCAATGAGTATCTTGATCATGAAATTAAAGATACTCTAGGAAAACCAGATATGACACAGTTTTTTGTTCAAGATGGTATGTATCTAACCAAAGAAACTTGGTATACTGATCAAGGTGAAATAGTAAAAGTTTCTGTTAGTGAATCACCAACAAGTGGACATAATAGTGGTGAAAATAATATAGCTAATGGTAACCCTTTTAACGGTATACCATTAGAAGGTATACCATTAGATATATTAAAAAATATGTCAAGTTTTTTAGATTTTAAAGATATAATCTTTCCACAACAATTGACATTAGATGAACAATTAACCGATGCATTATTATCTGAGGATTATACTGAAGCGATTAGACTTAGAGATTTAATTAACAATGCCAAGAAACAATAAACATCCAATCTCAATTTAAAAATGATAAATAATTAAAAATAATTTGAAAAAGACTTGTTTTATTTAAATAAGTTGCATATATTTGTACTATAATTAAAATAAAGGTAAAAAAACTTTACAATTATTAAACTTTTAGTATAATTGATTATATTTAATATAAAGAAATAAACTTTAAAAAAAGAAAAAGATGAAAACAACAATAATGGCATATCAAACGAAACAGTATACGAAAGGCGGGCAACCGCAATCGACTGGGCATGTCATGTTGTTTAACTTGACAAACATATAATACTTTTTAATAATATTATACGGCCCAGTTCAGAGAAATCTAAACTGGGTTTTTGCATTTATGGAATCTTCTCCATTCTAAAGAAGAAACGTTATTTGACATATTGGATTAAAATTTAAGTTACTCATAAACTCAAGAAGGAATGTGAATTATCGGGGATGAGTTGTAATGGTTTGCATACACCACTTGGACTGGTGAGGAAAAGTTCGATTCTTGCATCCCCGACCGTATGACGTTTTTTGTACTTTTACTAATTCATAGACCGTGTGTAATGGATCATAGAATTAGATTATTGTCCGATAGACAAACTGGCAAAGTCACTCCCCTTTGAAGGGAGAACTTGGGGGTTCGAAGCCCTCTCGGACAACTATTTACGTTTTCAGTGCTAGCGTGATGCATCTGTAAAATCCTCCACGTTGACAATCTGGAAAGACAGATAATTTGGGGAGATATGCAAGCGGCTCAAAGCATGGTGACTGTAAATCATCCGTTAATTCTTCGGGGGTTCGAATCCCTCTCTCTTCACACAAGCTGTAACTGGTCAGCGATAACCAAAATCCAGCGTTGGAGAACGCTAAACTCAAATGCCGATGAAGCACAACTGGACGTGCAACTGATTTGTAATCAGTAGGTTACGGGTTCAAACCCCGTCTTCGGCTGATTACCAAAGTTAATCTACTTGCACGTAGTGGTAATTGCACATCAGAAATGATGACTAAATGATTAACATGCGTTCTTTGATAATATTGATTATTATGTCAAGGTATTTTTGTGATGATCGTGATTGTCGTGGTCATGAGGATAATGACGAAGCTAAATTAGTCCCACCATTGGCTCAATTAAAGAAATACTGGTTTTTGACCCCATTTTACCGTTAGGACCCATCGTGAGGTTAACAGAATACAAAATGGAGTGACGGATGTAGAGAGAGACATAAATGTGAGATGTAGCTTAATGATAAAGCATTAGTTTTCCAAACTGAGGACGGGGTTTGATTCCCACATTTCACTCTAGAATAAATAAAAAATATATGGGGTTGCTTTGAGTGTGGGAACTCAGCTGTCTATTAGGGGCGGCGCATTGTGATAAGGTTGAAAAGTTATGGATTTAGAGAGTACGTATTATCTCAATCAATAGCGAAGTAGAGGTATCTTTTAGATATTGGTTCGATTCCCCTCAGTCCCACAAAATAAATGGTTTCGTAGCTCAATTGGTAGAGCATTCCGCTAGGTGTGATAAGTAAATTCACACGAAGATTTTTAACGGAAGGGTAGAGGGTTCGAATCCCTTCGGGATCACTAAAATAATTTTAATTCAATATGTTGTTTAATCCAAATATTTTTATTACCTTTATCAAAAATAAGATATTATGAGTAAAAAAGAAATATCGCCAAAAAATGATAAGGGTCAACGACATGGTTATTGGGAACAATATTGGACTACTGGTAAAATATGGTATAAATGCGTTTATATAAATGGTAAAAAAAATGGTTTATTGGAATACTATAATGATAATAATGGAAAAACAACTGAAAAAAAATATCACTTATGAAAGAAGATATAAGACCAACAAACGAAAAGGGTCAAGAACATGGTTATTGGGAAATATATCTTGAAAATGGCGGAGTATATTATAAGGGTTATTATGATATGGGTGAAAAAGTTGATTATGAGGTATTTATAACTACAACAGCTACATCAGAAATGTTTCCAATATATTAAAATAAATTATTATGAAAAAAGAAATATCACCAAAAAATGATAAGGGTCAAGCACATGGTTATTGGGAACAATATTGGTCTAATGGTCAATTATTTTTTAAAGCTAATTACGTTAACGATAAACAACATGGTTATTGGGAAGTTTACCATGAAAGTGGTACATTATGGTATAAGTGTTATTATGATATGGGTAAACGAGTTGATTACGAAGTACTCATTGAAACAGTAACCACATCAGAAATGTTTCCAATATATTAAATATAAAATTATTGTATGTGTTTGGGTTAATTTTTAGTTAAAAATCATTGACTTTATTAAAATAAATGTTTATCTTTAGATAAACATTTATGGCTAAAATAAAGAAAATTATCATTACTGATGATCAAAGAAAACGAGCGTTAGAGTTATATGATTTTAGTATTTTAAAGGGTTCAGTTACTAATGGTAAAGGTAATACGGTTGGTTCTTTGGGTGAAATAATTGTATTAGATTATTACGGTGCTGAATATGTTGGTTCTGTTGATTATGATATGCTTATAAAGGGTAAAAAGGTTGATGTTAAGACAAAAAAACAAAAAGTTGAACCCAATGGTCACCACACTCATAATATTTTCGCATATAACACAACACAAAAATGTGATTATTATTGTTTTGTTGTTATTAGTGATGATTTAAGTACTGGATGGATTGTTGGTTGGAAAGAAAAGAATTCGTTTTTGATTGAGTCAACATTTAGACGAAAGGGTGAAGTTGATGGAAATAGTAGTTTCCAATTCAGAGATGATTGTTATTGTTTAAACATAAAAGATTTAGATTAATCTAAATCTTTTATTTGTTTTAATACGATTAATAATATAAGTGATGATCAACGACCTTGACCTACGTTTCTTTTTTTGTATGCTTTAGAATGTTTGATCTTAGAAGATTGTGATTTACTATGAACCCCTTTACGTTTTTTAGGCGGTTTAGTATTTTTAACTGAAATTTTAACTGATTTTGCCATAACTTTATATTTTTTTAATAAATATTTGGATATATGGAAAAATTTACGTATATTTGTAAATAATTTAAAAATAAAATAAAATAAGATAAAATGGAGAATATAATAAATATATCTATTGATTTAGAAAGAGATAATGTTGTTAGATTTACTAAACCAAAATCGTTTGATATTCCAGAAACACATGATGAGGCTAAAGAAATGATCATTAAGGATATTTCACATATGTGTTTAGCTTTAGTTGATTTGATATCACTGGCTGACCATAATGGTTATTCTGATAGGGTTACACTAATAAATACTAGTGTACGATTTTTGATTGAGTCATTAGTGGTTGATAACGATCATGATCATGACTAAAAATATATATAAAAAATATCTTAATCTATTTCTTTTTATATTTATTTAAAAATGGGTTATGGAATTAGTTACTACACATATATGTAAGACGAGTGATTTAGGTATCCATAGTAATATGTTTGGTGGTGAACTTATATCTTTAATTGATTTAAGTAGTGGTGCTTATGCGTCACAAATTTGTGATACACCTAGAATGGTTACACTTAAAATAAGTGAGTTATTATTTAATAAACCAATAAAAGTTGGTAATATAATTAAGATTTATTGTAAGGTTCTTTCATTTGGTAAAACTTCGATAAAACTTAATGTTGAATTACGAAAACATAACGTATATACTGGTGAACAAGAAATTGCTATGAGTTGTGAGATTATTTTTGTACGAATAGATGAAGAAGGGAATTCAATTCCAATCTCAAAAAGAGTCAAAGATCGATATAGTTCTAGACTTGAACGTTTTGGTAAGGGTTTATTATGTATGGAGGAAAGGGAAATAGAAGAAAAATAAAATATGGTAAAACCAATAATTAAATATAATAGTGGTCACCCAGTTGCAATATGTAATAGATGTTATTGTATGATGTGTTTTATTGTTTGTTCGGATAATTCTTGCGTTATTACTGAACATAGATATTTAAATGATAAACCATTTACATCAAAAAAAATTGGTGATGAACCACCAATTTATTGTGACGAATGTTATAAACTTTTAACTTATACTTTAAATGAATAAAAACAAATATATATATGATCACGATCAGCTTAAATTTAAATGTTATTTAGTTATTATGTCATGTACGACATACGACCATTTTTCATCAGCTAAAAATTATTTAATTTTATTAGATAAAATAATAGGTGATGTTAAGGTATTTGAGGATCTTATGGGGCGTTTAGATAAAAGACAAACCCATTTAGATTGTATTATTCCAAATCATTTAAAAGGTAAATTAAAATTATGAAATTAAAAAAAATAATTATTGGTGATGAATTGTATTTATATAATTCAAAGGGTGAGTTAATTTTTAAGCGATGGTTAACTGAAAAACGTTCAGTGGTTTTTGATGTTTGTGTATACGGTAAAGATACATTAGTATCTATTACAGAATTTGGTGAAAATAGGAATTAAGAATGGCTGAACGAAAACGTGTTGAACAAAAAACCACTGATCTTGTTGATAGACAAAGAAGACCTAATCCAGTTATTGTAGTTAAACCAACACCTATTATTGAATTGGTTTCAGAGGTTAAAGTTAGGACTAAACCAAGTGATAATAAATACATTAAATTTACCTTAGAGGAACTTAAAAGTAAGGGTCCAACAATTAGTGAGCGCATTAAGAAAAATGAGATTAAATTCGCTTATTATGGTGTTGATGGTGAAAAATTTTATTGGTTTTATCAAATTTTAAAATAATTATAAAATTATTTGTTTTTAAATAAAAATTATTGTATATTTGCATTAATAAAAATATTTAATTATGAATTTAAATGAAGAAATTAGTGCTGATTTTATTTCAGCCTACAAAGCAAAGGATTTAAATAAGAAGAATTTCTTAGGTGTTCTTAAAGGTGGAATTAAAAATCGTTATGGTGCTTCACCAAGTGACGATAATGTCCTTAAAGAAATCAAAGCTATGGTTAAGGGTTTAAATGATACTATAGCTTGTAAAGTTAAGGTTTCATCACCAGTTGATAGTGAAGAATTAGAGTTAAGTTATTTAGATAAATATCTACCATCACTTATGGGTGAATCTGAAATTAGACTTAATATTAAATCTATTATGGTTGAATCTGGTGAAATTAATGCTGGTAAACTTATTGGTTTATTTAATAAAACTTATTCTGGTAAGGCTGATAATAAAATGGTTTCACGTATTATTCAAGAAGAATTAATATGATATCCATTTGGGTTGTGTTATATTTAATATTAACGCATTGGATATCTGATTTTGTATTGCAATCACGTGTTATGTTTAATAATAAAAGTTCGAGTAATTATTATTTATTTATGCATGTATCCATATATTCAATAATAACGATAATTTCTTGGTTATTATTGAATATTATTTCTGGTGTAAAATATACTAGTGTTACTATGTTAATTATTTTCACTAGTATATTTATCTCGCATTGGATTACTGATTATATTACTAGTAGAATTACATCTAAATTAGCCAAAGAAGAAAAGTGGTATTATTTTTTTCTTGTTTTTGGTATTGATCAAGTTTTACATTACATTCAGATATTAACAATTTATTCATTTTTCTTAAAATAAACAATCATTGAAGAAAAAGAAGAAACGTTAGTAAGATCAAAACTTGATGAGGGGTATTATGTTAACTAGATCGATAGATAAAGTTGATCATCATTAAAATAAATAAACCTAGAATAAAAAAAAATATTTAAAATTTCAGTTAAATTTTCATCGTATTTAATTATAATTAATGGAATATTGTTATCTTTACAATATTCCATTTTTATTTTATCTAGCTTTTGTTGTAATTTTAGCTTTCTCAATAAATTCTTTGGTGTTTATTTTTTTACCCATTGTTAATATCTTGATCCATAAGAATTTTTATTCTTTTATTCATTGAAAATCCATTTTTATCGCAATAATTTTTAAATTCATCCTTAAGTGATTGCGACATCCTAATAGGCCATACTACTTCTTTTTCTTTTTCTTTTTTCATGTTATATAAAATATAATATTTGTTATATTAATAAATATAAAGAAATATTATAAAAAACTTGTTTAATTGAAAATAAATTTGTATTTTTGTGTAAATAATATTAAGATATGAGTTTAACGATTACAAAAGAGATTGATACTAATAAATACGATATAGGTGTTTTAGTTATGCGAGTACAAGTACATAAACTTTCTGAGGCACATTTAGAGTTGATTAATATTGTATTTAAAAATCATAAAAAAGTTATTATATTTTTAGGTGTCCCAGTAATTGGAAACACTAAAGAAAACCCACTTTGTTTTGCTTCAAGGCGATTAATGCTTTTAGCTAAATACCCATTGGCAGTTGTTTTACCATTAAAAGATAAAAGGTGTGATGATAGATGGTCTAAAGAGCTAGATAGTCAAATAAAGAACCCATTTGGTGATTTATCAGCTTTATTATATGGGTCAAGAGATAGTTTTAAACAGTTTTATAGTGGTAAATATAAAGTAATTGAATTAGATACAACATATACGTGTAGTGGTACTGAAATTCGTAAAGAGGTATCTAAAGAAATTCTAGCTTCAGAAGATTTTCGTGCTGGTGTTATACATGCAACATATGCGTCACGTTCAGTTACCTACCCAACTGTAGATGTTGTTGCATATAATTATAAGGGTCAAATACTTTTGGGTAAAAAACCAAACGAGGTTAAGTATCGATTTATTGGTGGGTTTGTCGATCGTGATGATCTTTCTTGGGAGAATGCGGCTAAAAGAGAATTTAGTGAAGAAACTGGAAATTGTGAAATCGGTGACTTAACATATATTGCTAGTTCTAAAATTAATGATTGGAGATATGCTAAAACTGAATCTGGTATAACGACAACATTATTTTTGGGTAAGTTTATGTTTGGTTCGATTCAACCATCAGATGATATTGCGGAATTAGCTTGGCTTTCATCCGATGATATTACTGTTGATAACATTATGGACGAACACCAAGAGTTATTTATAGTACTTAAAAATTATCTTGAAGATAACCTTATTTGGGCTTTAAATGTTGAATTTGCTAATAAAGTAGAGATTACTGATAAGATTTAAAAAATAAACATAAATGTAGTTTAATTGGTTAAAACAATTAATAATTAGGATGTGTACAGTCTGTTTGAAATTATTAAGAGAGTGATGTTCGAGTCATCCGTTTACGTCTATATAATTTATAAAAAAAACTTAAAAATAAAAAAAATGTCATTAAACGAAAAAAATAAACAAGTGGTTCTACCAAATAGAAGAGTTCATAAAACACCTAGATTATTATTAGGTGATGCTTATACTATTGGTTCAAATAAATTTGAGAGTGATGAAGCTAAAGAGAAATCTATTTATTACGTAACATTTCGTAAGAATTTATATACAATCAACCCACATATTTATAAACAAGGTGATAACCGAATCATTTTTATTGGGTTACAGCGAATATTGGATAAATTATTTTACGATCCAATCACACATGAAGAAATTGATGAAACTAAACGTTTTTTAGCGCATGCGAAGATTACTACAGAAGGTTTTAAAGAATATGAATTTCCAGAGGAAATTTGGAGACGTGTAGTTGATGAATTTAATGGTCGTCCACCAATTAAAATTAGAGCTGTAAGTGAAGGTTCAGTTATTTACCCTAATGAACCAGCAATTGAAATAATTTCAGATGTTGATGGAATGGGTGTATTGGGTGCTTGGTTTGAATCTAAAATTTTACAAACTTGGTCAACAACAGAACGTGTGACACAAGATGAGCATTTTTTATTACGTATTAAAGAACGTATATTAAAAGTTGACCCAGATATGTCAGATGATATGCTTAATTTTTATGCTAGTATTATGATCACTGATTTTGGTGATAGAGCTGGAATGACACTTGAAGAATCGGAAGATTTAGGTATGGTTCATTTATATACCTTTGGTGGTACTGATACGTTTTCTGGTGCTTACCAAGCATGGAAAAATTCTAGTGAAGCTATTGGTATATTTTCAAGTGTTAATGCTTTAGCTCATCGTAATGTGCAGTCATTTGAAAAAGAAGAAGATTGTTATAATGCGATATATAACTCTTGTGGTAATAACGAGATAGTTTCATTAGTTGATGATTGTTATGACGCTAAAAATGCTGTTATAAATTATTTATTACCACTTGCATTATTAAGTAAAAGTACTGGAAATGGTAAGGTAGTTGTAGCTAGACCAGATTCATCAAAAGATGGTTATACAACACTTGATCAAATAATTGAGATATGTGATATTAGTGTTGAAAATGGGTTATTCACTGAAATGACAACTAAAACTGGTACTTGGAAATGTGGAACTTTATTTCATTTCTTAGATGGTGATGGGAAAACATGTGAGGATATACTTGATGAGATGGATGAACTTATCAATAAAGGTTATGCGTTTTATACTTGGGGTTTATTCGGTCAAGGTGGTGGTTTACGTAATAAATTGAAACGTGATAATTTATCAGCTAAATATGCGTTATCTGCTGTTGGTTCAAAAGATCGCCCAGTTGTTAAATTTAGTGAAACACTTGGAAAGGGTACTTTACCTGGTCCGTTAAAGTTACTTAGATCCGAAGAAGCCCTTTCAACAAAGAAAACAATAGTATTTGAACATGAATTGGGTGAAGATTCAATGGTGATTTATTTTGATGGAACCAACATTTACAAACCATTTGGTGTTGGACAAGATGATGATTTTTTAACTATTAAAGCAAATATAAAAAATCAAATGAATATTATGCCGTTAACACTTGGGACATTAGAAAACCATAACTATCCAGCAAGTTCTGAAATTATGGAAATAAAACAAGAATTACTGGTAAAATACGCACCAAAAAAAAATATTTAAATATGAAAGTACATAGATACGAAGAGTCGGAAGAAACAGTTAGATCGATAACAAGTCCATCAATATTTTTAGCTGGTCCAACAGTTAGTGGCATTAATTATTGTAAGGAGACGTATAAATAAATAAATAAATAAATAAATAAATAAATAAATAAATAAA